>JAEEGK010000093.1_pt1 | contig 201934 bp, 140 predicted proteins | sample 8958771 | NCBI WGS metagenome assembly JAEEGK01 (sample SAMN16246547, study PRJNA631951) | gut metagenome | biome: gut microbiome; feature: rumen; material: SC-attached | host: Bos | place: Iran: Karaj | collected 2018-10 | reverse complement strand
GAAAGCGGATGCAAAGGTACGAATAATTTCAATACCATCCAAACTTTTAAACGAAAAAATTCCCAAAAACATGAAAGTTTTCGGGAATATTGACAAAATAGTGCTACACCTTATATATTATATATAGTCATTCTCTGCGTCCAAAGATGCGAAGCAGGTAAATGAACAGATTTACGAAGTCGAGATAGAGCGACAATGCACCCAACAAAGCGAGTTTCTGTGCACCCTCCCCTGCATCAGGCGCCATCAATAACATCTGTTTAATCTTCTGCGAGTCATAAGCCGTCAGGCCGACAAAGATCAGCACACCCAGATAACTGACAATCATCTCCAGTCCTGTGCTCTTCAGGAAGATGTTCACGACTGTTGCGATAATGATGCCGATCAGTGCCATCAGCAGGATCTTGCCCATCGACGTCAGGTCTTTCTTGGTCGTATATCCGATGAAAGCCATCACCGCGAACGTGCCAGCCGTGATGAAGAACACACTGGCAATGCTCGACATGGTGTAGATAGCGAAGATAAACGACAAGGTGGCGCCATTAATCACCGAATACAGCACAAACAGCATCGTTGCCGTCGTCAGGGAGAGTTTATTGATGGCAGCACTGATAGCCAAAACCAGTCCAAACTCAGCAATGATCAACCCCCAGAACAAAAGTTTGTTCGTAGCAATGGCCATCATCAGACCGGGGCTGGTAGCCACGCCATAGGCGGTGACGCCCGTGATAACCAAGGCCAACGTCATCCAGACATACACCTTCCGCATCAGTACGGGGAAGGCGGCAGACATCGAGAGTTCCTGCTCACGAGTCGTAGTTCCAAAATTCAATTCGTTATAATTCATAAGCCATTTATTAATTCAATACAGTAACGCTTCAAGCAAATATTATGCCACAAAGGTAAACAAATACTTTTAATAAAGCATAAAATAAAAAGATAAAATATCTATTTATTAGTATTTTTGAAGAAATTTCACTATATTTGTAGCCAAAGTAACTGAAAACGTCATGATAATAATACACTAACAATATGAAAATCGGCCTATTTATCCCCTGTTATGTCGATGTGGTGTATCCTCAGGTAGGAGTAGCCACATACAAACTGTTGAATCACTTAGGGCTTGATGTGGACTATCCGCTGAACCAGACCTGTTGCGGACAGCCCATGGCCAATGCTGGTTTCGAGAGTTCCGTCATCCCCCTGGCAGAGAAATTCGAAGAGAAGTTCAAGGACTTCGACTATGTCGTAGCCCCTTCAGTCAGTTGTACGGCTTTTATCAAGTTGAACTATCCCCGTCTGCTGAAAGGCAAGCATGAGTGTATGACTTCTGGTAAGATCATGGATGTGGTAGAGTTCCTCCACGACGTCGTGAAGGTAAGCCATCCGCTGGGCACGTTCCCCCACAAGGTCAGCCTGCACAACTCCTGTCATGGTGTCCGTGAATTAGGCCTCAGTTCTCCGAGCGAAGAAAACATCCCCAGGTTCAACAAGATCAAAGACCTGCTCAATCTAGTGGAAGGCATCCAAGTGCTTGAGCCTGAGCGCCCTGACGAGTGCTGCGGCTTTGGCGGTATGTTCTCTATAGAAGAGACTGCCGTCAGCACGCAGATGGGTATCGACAAGATAGAGCGGCACATGAAGACGGGAGCCCGCTTCGTAACAGGTCCAGACTGTTCCTGCCTGATGCACATGGCTGGTATTGCCAAGAAGCAAGGTCTCCAAGTAGAGTTCAAACATGTGGTTGAAATATTAGCAGCGGGGCTTTAATATTTCAAAGGGAACAGTGAAAAGTAAACAGTGAAAAATTTACCTTAGATTATGAGTACAGGACATAGTATAGCAGCAAAAGAGTTCTTGAAGAACCAGACCTACGCCAAGTGGCATGACGCCACATTCTGGGCCGTACGAACCAAACGTGACAATATGGCATACGGGTTGGACGAGTGGGAGCAGTTACGTGAGAAGGCCAGCGCCATCAAGCGCCACACCATCACCCACCTGGACGAATACCTGGATCAGTTTGCCACCAAGGCTGAAGAGAATGGTTGTATCGTCCACTGGGCCAAGGATGCCAAGGAGTTCAACGAGATCGTCTACGGCATCTTGAAGAACCACAATGTGAAGAAGATCGTGAAGTCGAAGTCGATGCTGACGGAGGAGTGCGAGATGAACCCCTATCTGGAGGAGCACGGCATCGAAGTGGTAGAGACAGACCTTGGCGAACGCATCATCCAGTTGAAAGGTCAGAAGCCCAGCCATATCGTGATGCCCGCCATCCACCTGAACCACGACGACGTGGGCGAACTCTTCGAAGAGAAACTGGGCAGTGAGAAGGGCAACCACGATCCCACCTATCTGACCTACGTGGCACGACTGAGTCTGAGGAACGAGTTCCTGACAGCCGACGCAGGTATGACAGGCGGCAACTTCGGAATAGCCGAGACGGGCGACATCGTGGTATGCACCAATGAGGGCAACGCCGACATGTCGACCTCCTGCCCCAAACTGCACATCGCCGCCATCGGCTTGGAGAAGATCATCCCCAACTACGACTGTCTGGCCGTCTTCCAGCGTATGCTCTGCCGTGCAGGAACGGGCCAGCCCACGACGACCTTCACGAGCCACTTCCGCAAAGCCCGTCCGACGGCCCATCCAATGCACATCGTGCTGGTGGACAACGGGCGTTCAGAGTGGATCGGCAATCCTGAGCATTGGGAGGCATTGAAATGCATCCGCTGTGGTTCGTGTATGAATACCTGTCCCGTCTATCGCCGCAGCGGCGGTTACAGTTACAGTTATTTCATCCCTGGTCCCATCGGCATCAACCTCGGTATGCTCCGCGATCCGCAGAAGCACTCAGGCAACGTCAGCGCCTGCACACTCTGCAACAGTTGTCAGACCCTCTGCCCTGCGAAGGTCAACCTGGGCGACCAGATCTATCTATGGCGCCAGCAACTCGACGACTTCGGCACCGCCAATCCGCAGAAGAAACTGATGTGCAAAGGTATGAGTACGCTCTATGGCAGCGAAGGCCTCTATAACCTCGGTACGGCTCTGGCTCATTGGGCGAATATCATCCCCTCGCCGTTGATGAACTGCGGACTGAACCCTTGGGCCGACGGCCACAAAATGATGGAATTCCCCAAAGAGACCTTCCACACAATGTGGAAGAAGGGAAAAGTGAATAGTGAAAAGTGAACCATTTGCTGCCGCCATATGACTTACATTCAAGATACTTGTTCGCCACTCGGAGGTTCTTGCTCTTCTTATTTCATCAATTAAAACAACAAAACAAAATAACGAAACAAATTGAACATGGAGAGCGGAAGCAAATTGTTCACTTTTCACTGTTCACTTTTACCTTATAAATTATGAGTAACAAGGAAGATATATTAAAAAGGTATAGGGCGAATGTACGAGAGCAGTTCGACATGCCCGACTTGAGTGACATCAAAGCCATCACCTACCCCGATCCTCTGGTGCAGTTCATCAAGATGACAGAGAGCGTTGGAGGCCACGTGATAGAGGTGAAAGAAGGTCAGGACATCAACGAACTCGTGAAAGAGATGTACCCAGACGCCAAGGAGATCGCCTCGAACCTGCCCGAAGTGACTATCGCCACGAGGAATCCTGACACCGTAGGTCGTGCCCGTGACCTCAACGGCACAGATGTCGGCATCATCCGCGGACAGTTCGGCGTGGCAGAGAATGCCTGTGTGTGGATTCCCCAGACGATGAAGGAGAAGGCCATCTGCTTCATCTCCGAGAACCTCGTCATCCTGTTGCCGAAGTCGCAGATCGTGAACAACATGCACGAGGCTTACAAGCGCATCGAGTTCGACAAGACCTACGACGGCTACGGCACGTTTATCAGCGGCCCGTCGAAGACGGCAGACATTGCACAGGTTTTGGTGATGGGAGCGCAGGCTGCGAGAAGCGCCACCATACTCTTATTGCCAGAGTAGGTATCATCGCAAAAGTAAAACAACTTGTTTTACCTTCGTACTAGGCATCCTTTACACTCTTGGAAGGCATCCCTTACAAGGTAAAACAAGTTGTTTTACTTTTGCGGAGATGCCAGTTATAGTGTCCACTCATACCAGTCGAAGCAGACGCCACGCCCGCCGAAGCCTTCTTTCTGATAGATCAGCGGCTCCACCAGTATCCTGCCATCCTCCTCATTGGACGTGCCGAAGTCGAAATAACGGGCATCCCACTTGCAGTCGTGCAGTATATAGTCGAAAAGAGCATCAATCACCCTGAACTGCTTACCTTCCAAGTTGGCAGAGATATACTGGGCGTGAACCACCACGGGTGTCACATAGATCACTGTTCCCCCCAGGACTTCCCCCTCTTTGGCTGCCGTAAACAATCGGATATTCTCAGGGAAACGACTGTGCAGCAAATTGATTTCCTGCAAGGTATGCACAGGCTTTGCCCCATATTTGTGCATCAGGTTAAACTCCAGCACCTGCCAGAAACCTGCCCAGTCGTCACTCTCACCTACGACAACACCATGATTAAACGACTTGTTAATGCCGTATTTGCGATCTCTGTGCCACTTCACTGGCATCGACAAGTCTATCGCAGAAGACAGGCTACGGTCTATCAGATGGGCATTGCAGACACTGAACAAGGAATAGAGGTCCTCTTCGGAAGGCAACTGATGGAAGATGTGAGGCACGGGCTTATAGATCACTTTTGAGAAGCCCTGCAGCCTCAGATAGTCATTCATCTCACGAAACAACTGCTGGATCTTCGCTGCCGTCGTCTTTTCAGTCATGACGACCCCACCATAGGACAGTCCCCGATGGGAGCACAGCACATCACCCTCCGCATTTGCAGGCATCAGGGCATACAGCGCCCCTTCGAGATAGAACATCAGCGAATGGTCCTCGAAGCGATCACGATGGTAATCCATGTAGTGACGATCGAAGAGAAACGTGCCGTTCTTGGATTTCGCAATGAACTGATTCCATTCATCAGCCTTATCGGGGGTGTAGCGGATAATCTCGAACATGTACTTTGTCAATTGCAGGATAATATACCTATTATACAATATATAACGGCGAGACTTGGGAAATATTATGCCATCTTTTCCATTTTGCGCAAGAAGAAACGGTCAATCAGCCAACTCACCGACAGTATGGTCAATAAACAGACAAACAACATCAGGGCCTCAGGCATCTTCGGAAGCCTGCGGATGAGGATGCCTGTCAGCATCTGATGAGTCATATAGAAAGGCATGCTCAACGAGGCCAGCAACTGCATCGGCCTGGTGCTGAGCCATGCAGACACCCTCCCCTCCCCTTTGGCAAAGACCAAGACCAGGGGTATCAGCACCAGCCAGTAGAGAGGTGCATTGCGAAATTTCACATCCATCCAGGGATAGACAGTCAAAGCCGCTATGAGACACACTATCAGCAGACATTCAAGCCATCCAGCCTGCGGCACACGATATCCGCGTTCAAACCAGCGACAGAGCAACATGCCTATATAGAAATCGACGAACCTGACAAGCGGATGGACATAGAGAATCGCATTTACCTTCTCCGCCGGAACCACGAAATATGTCAGCAAGCAAGCAGAAAAGACCACCAGCGTGAGCCATACAGACATCCGCCGGCAGGCAAAGGGGAACACGAGATAGCAGAAGAGCAGGCTGGACAGGAACCAAGACACGCTATTGCAAGAAAAGTAATAGTTCGGATCAGGCACCCACGACTGTAGCAGAAGCGCATTGAGCAGTACAGCCAGGTCGAAATCAGACCTGCTCACCACCAAAAAGAACAGCAGACACAGCAGATGAAGAGGATAAATCTTCCGCAGACGCCGCAGCATGAACCGTCCGTAACAGAATGTCCCTTCACGAATACTACTGCCATATCCAAGCGAAAGGACAAACCCACTCAGTATAAAGAAAAAAGAGACACCGCAGTCACCTCCCGCATCAAACGCACAAATGCCCCGATAGGTAAAGTGCGACATGAAAATCATCAATACGAAGATGAAGCGAAGTGACTGCAGCGTCTCAATCATGCTTTATCTCAACTTATCGTAGGGATCGGTGCCAAGGACAGTCTTTGCCAATCGCTTGGCCTTGTCACGCAAGGCATTGACATCATCACCGACCTCGCCATAACAGAGCACGACACCCATGCGGCGACCCTTGTGAGCCTCAGGCTTGCCAAAGATACGGATACGGGTACGGTCTTCCTTGAGAGCATCCACGAAGTTGTAGTCGAGCAGAGAACGGTCAACGGGTGTAGAAGCCTCCTTAGGTGAAAGAATCACAGCCGAAGCACCAGCATGCTCCAAGTGGATCCCAGCAATGGGCAGTCCCATAACAGCACGGAAATGGAGTTCGAACTCAGAGAGGTTGATGGTGTGGCCAAGGGTCACCATGCCAGTATCGTGGGGACGAGGGCTCAACTCTGAGAAGATGACTTCTCCCTGCTTCGTCAGGAAGAACTCCACGCCCCAGATGCCTGCACCCGTCAGGGCCTTTGTCACCTTATCGGCCATCATCTGAGCCTGCTTCAGAGCCTCATCACTGATTTTATACGGCTGCCAGGACTCACGATAGTCGCCCGATTTCTGAACATGTCCTATGGGAGGACAGAACAGCGTAGGCCATCCGTGTTGCTGGGTAATGGTCAGAAGGGTGAACTCTGAATCGAAGTCGATGAACTCCTCGATGATGACTTCTTTCACATCGCCACGACTTCCCTCCATAGCCTCCTTGAAGGCTTGTTCCAGTTCTCCATCGTTATGAACGTAACTCTGTCCGTGGCCGGATGAAGACATCAGCGGCTTGACGACACAGGGGAAGCCGATCTCATCGGCAGCCTTCTTGAACTCATCGAAGGTCTTGGCATAGAAATACTTAGCCGTACGCAGACCCAGTTCCTTGGCTGCGAGATCGCGGATGGCGCGACGGTTCATCGTGTAGTTGACGGCACGGGCAGAGGGAACGACCTGAATGCCCTGTTCCTCGAACTTGAAGAGACGTTCTGTACGGATAGCCTCAATCTCAGGCACGATGATGTCGGGCTTATGCTTGTTAACTACTGCCTCGAGGGCATCGCCATCGAGCATCGAGAACACCTCACGCTCATCAGCCACCTGCATGGCCGGGGCGTTGTCATAACGGTCACACGCTATCACGTACTGTCCAGCACGCATGGCGGCAATCACGAACTCCTTGCCCAGTTCGCCTGAGCCTAATAATAATATCTTTTTCATCTGTCTTTATACATATTATCGTAATACTTCTGATAGTCACCTGAGGTCACATTATCAAGCCACTCCTGATTGTCAAGATACCAACGAACGGTCTTCTCAATGCCTTCCTCAAACTGGAGTGAGGGTTCCCAGCCGAGTTCCTTCTGGAGTTTGGTAGAATCGATGGCATAGCGGAGGTCGTGGCCAGCGCGGTCTGTCACATAAGTGATGAGATCGAGGTCTTCGCCTTCCTTGCGACCCAGGAGACGATCGACAGTATTGATGAGCACCTTGATGATATCGATATTCTTCCATTCGTTGAAGCCGCCGATATTATAGGTATCAGCAATCTTACCCTCATGGAAGATGAGATCAATGGCACGGGCATGGTCAACGACATAGAGCCAGTCACGCACATTCTCACCCTTACCATAGACGGGCAACGGCTTGCGGTGGCGGATGTTGTTGATAAACAGAGGAATCAATTTCTCGGGAAACTGATAAGGGCCGTAGTTATTAGAGCAGTTCGTCACCACCACAGGCATGCCGTAGGTGTCGTGGAAAGCACGGACGAAGTGGTCGCTGGAAGCCTTAGAGGCCGAGTACGGAGAATGCGGATTGTACTTCGTGGTTTCCAGGAAGAACTTATCACCATAAGCCAGATGATGCTCAGCACTCGATGCCGTCGTGGTGAACGGAGGCTCGATGCCCTCGGGATGAGTCAGTTCCAGGGCGCCATATACCTCATCGGTAGAGATATGATAGAACCGCTTGCCCTCGTATTTCTCAGGCAGTGACTCCCAATAGAGTTTGGCAGCCTGAAGCAGAGAGAGTGTACCCATCACATTGGTCTTAGCAAAAGTAAAAGGATCTTTGATACTGCGATCCACATGACTCTCAGCAGCCAAATGGATAATACCATCCACCTTCTTGTCCTGCATCAGTTTGTAGAAGGCATCGAAATCGCAGATGTCCATCTTCACAAACTCATAGTTGGGTTTGTCCTCGATGTCCTTCAGATTAGCCAGATTGCCGGCATACGTCAACTTGTCGAGGTTAATGATGTGATACTCGGGATACTTGTTCACAAACAGGCGCACCACATGGCTTCCAATAAAGCCTGCGCCACCAGTAATTACGATTGTTCTTTTCATGTCTCTATATTTAATTGTTTTTTCCTTCTAAAATACTCGAAGATCTCCCTGCCAATAACAAGGATCATTCCATAAATGAGGGCAAAGCGAACTGCTTTGGTATAATCAACTATTCCAGTATCAAAATATTGAAGAAGCAAATAGCCGATAAAGAAAAGGAGGACCGTACCTACGGCCTTAGCCAAAAAAGCCAAAACTTTATTTCCCATATAATACTATTTTATTTATTATCGCCTAATGTTATTACTTCCAAATCCTTAAATACTTTTCCCTCGATGGTCAGTCTGATGAGTGTGCGATCCTTATGCCAGCCTTGCATGCCTGCGGCTCCTGGATTGATATGCAGCAGCCCGAGAGTCTTGTCGTATTTCACCCTGAGGATATGCGAGTGTCCTGCGATGAAGAGTTGCGGCGGATTGGCAAAGAGGGTACTACGGACAGAGGAATCGTAGTTGCCAGGATAGCCCCCGATATGTTTAATCAGCACATCAACATCCTCGACCTTGAAACGGTTCAACTCACGATACATCAGTCTCAGGTCTCCTCCATCGCAGTTGCCACATACAGCCCTGAACGGACGGAAAGCAGCCAGTTTCTCAGCCACCTCCACACTTCCGATATCACCAGCATGCCAGATTTCGTCACAGGGCTCGAAGTAGTGCAAGTACTTATCATCCCAGTAACTATGAGTATCACTTAATATGCCTATTCTCTTCATAATCCAAACCTCTTACGGACAAACTGGGCAATGATTTTCTCTGTTTCCATGATGCCAAGGACACTGGAGTCAATACAGAGATCATAACTCTCGGCTGCACCCCACTTCTTACCTGTATAATAATTATAGTAAGCAGCACGATCAGACTCTTTCTGCTCAATAAACTTCTGAGCGGCATCATGATCAAGATGCTGTTTGTTCATAATCTGATCGATGCGATATTCCATCGAAGCGGAAACGAAGATATTCACCACATTCTTAAAATCACGGAGCACGTAGTCAGCACAACGGCCCACGAACACACATGAGCCCTCCTTTGCAGCCCTCACGATGGCATCACTCTGAAACTGGAAAAGGCTCTCCTGCGAGAAGTTGGTCTTATACATACTGCCACCAGTAAAATGCGACGTCTGCACATTAAAGAGGCCTTTAAAGAATCCTTTCTTCTCATCATTCTGTTCGAAGAACTTCTCACTGAATCCGCTCTCCTTTGCCGCCAAGTTCAGCAATTCACGATCATAATACTTGGCCTGGAAGTCGAGCGCCAGCATACGGCCAATATCATGCCCTCCAGAACCTAGTTGCCTGCCTACGTTAATGATGATTTTCTGTTCAATCATAATGATTCACCTTTCACTTTAAACTTCCTCATGTACCATAACAGCATCGGAATGGTCATCGCAAACGAACCAAAGTCAGAGGCTGGCATCGAGTACCACACCCCATCAAGATCCCAGAACAAAGGGAACACATAAGCCATCGGCAGCAAGAGAAATAACTGGCGCGAGAGGCTCAGGAAGATTGATATCTTCACCTTGCCTATACACTGGAAGAAATTCGTAATCACAGCCTGTGAACCTACCACGAAGAAGACAAGCATATCCAGTTTGATGCCTCGTGCCGACAAGTCGAGCAGTGTCATATCTGTAGTGAAGATCCTTGCTATCTGACGGGGGAATAGCATGCAGAGCGACCAGCCAACAAGCAAGATGGTTGTGGCACATCCGATGGCCAGGAACAGGCAGCGCAGCATACGGTCAAACTTCTCCGCACCATAGTTATATCCCACAATCGGCTGCATACCCTGGGTGATACCTATCACGAACATGAAGAACACCATCACCACAGAATTTGCAATCGAATAGGCCCCCACCGCCATGTCACCGCCATAGCGCACGAACTGATTATTCATGAAAATCACGATCACACAAGATGTCACGTTCATCAGGAATGGCGAGATGCCGATACTGATGATATTCTTCACGAGATTGGCTTTCAGCCGATAGATGCCACGCTTCAGATGCAACAATTCATTCTTATTCGAGAAGATCCACATCTGCCAGCAAAGCGCCATCGACTGCGACGTCACCGTTGCAAGTGCCGCCCCCCGGATACCCCAACGGAACCACCATACAAAAGCAATGACAAGCAGGATATTCATTCCCACAGTAAACAGTACCGAATACATGGCATGGCGGGGCTTGCCAGCAGCCCTCAACACAGCATTCATGCCGAAATACATGTGGGTGATCATATTACCCAGCAGGATAACAATCATAAACTCTCGGGCGTATGGCAATGTGACATCTGAAGCCCCGAAGAACCGCAGTATCGGATCGAGGAAAATCAGGCACACCACCATGAACAGGAAACCGATAATCATGTTAAGTGTCACCGTATTGCCTAGCAAGTTCTCTGCCGTCCTATAATCCTTCTGGCCCAGTTTCACGCTGATGCAAGTAGAGGCACCCACACCTACAGCCGCTCCAAACGCACCGCTGAGGTTCATGAACGGGAAGGTAATACCGAGGCCTGCAATAGCCTCCGGACCCACCAACTGGCCAATCATCGCACGGTCGATGATATTATACAGGCTCGATGCCGTCATAGCCACAATAGCAGGCAGGGCATACTGCCAAAGCAGTTGTCCCACAGGCTTTGAACCCAGTTCCAGTGCGGCTTGCTTGTTGTCCATCTACACCATATTTTACTAACTGGCTGCAAAGTTACACATTTTTTTCCATGATGGCGGACTAAAGCACGGAAATATTCAAATAAATTTGGTATTTCTCGCAATTTGCACTATCTTTGCATCCAAAATCACAAGGCCATGCGACTCCGACTGCTAATCTTACTGATAGTCTCGCTCATGGTGACACTCTCCAGTGCAGGCAGCACCTCCAAGAAGAAATATCCTGGAGGCAAATACTATATCTGGCGCTATACTCTGAAAGACAAGCATGGTTCGACCTATTCACTTGAACACCCAGGGCGCTGGCTGTCACACAAGTCCATTGAGCGTCGCAGGCGTCAGAAGATAGAACTTGACTCCACAGACCTGCCCGTCAGCCAGAAATACCTACGGCTGATAGACAAGACACTGAATGCGAGAAGGAATGGAGAGAAGAAGTCTAAACTGGAATGGGTGATGGTAGGCACAAGCCGGTGGAACAACACCGTCCTCATCCATAGCAACGACAGCACGGTCCTCAGCCACCTTGACACTCTCGACTGCGTATCCAAAAGCCAATGTGTGTGGGTATCGCCCGACTCTGTCGACCGTTATGTCAAGCACACATATCACGACACGTTCAATGCCTGGGACAGCATCAAGGGAGTGAGTTACGGCAATGGCAAGGAACAGATTGAGATGCTCGCCGGACAGCGCCTGCATAGCATCGGAAATCGAGGACGAGGTATGACAATAGCCGTGCTCGACGGCGGCTTCCAAAATGCAGACGTCATACCCGCCATCAGCCGTGCCAACATCCTTGGCACGAAAGACTTTGTCTACCCCAACAGCCAGTATTTCTATCAGGAGACTGATCATGGAACGAAAGTACTCTCAGCCATGGCTACCAACGAGCCTGAAGTACTTATAGGCACAGCGCCAGAAGCCCGCTACTGGTTGCTGCGATGCGAGGATCAGCAGACAGAGCAACCCGTAGAAGAAGACTATTGGACTATGGCAGCCGAATTTGCCGACTCCGTAGGTGCAGATATCATCAGTTCCAGCCTCGGCTACAATGACTACGACATACCCAACTACTATCACCAGCACGACCTCGACGGCAAGACTGCCCTGATTAGCCGTACAGCGTCAATGCTCGCAAAGAAAGGTATGATCCTCGTCAACTCGGCAGGCAACAGCGGTATGGGTCCCTGGAAGAAAATCGCCTTTCCTGCCGATGCGTACGACATCATTACGGTGGGAGCCGTGAATATGGAGAAAAAGAATGCCCCATTCAGTGGTGTGGGTCCCACCCAGGACGGCCGTGTGAAGCCAGACGTCATGGCCCTCGGAAGTCCGGCATCGCTGATATCAGGGCGTGGCAGCATTGTCAGAGATATGGGCACCTCATTCTCCACCCCACTGGTAGCAGGCCTTGTAGCATGTCTGTGGCAGGCACTGCCTGAGAAAACGGCTTTTGAGATCATCGACCTGATACGACAAACCAGTAGCAATTACAACAAGCCCGACAATATCTTTGGCTATGGCGTACCCAACTTCTGGCGAGCCTATATGATAGGAAAGGCGAAAAGGTGAAAAGTAGCGAACACATAACCCTCTACGAACTCAACAGACTGGTAAAGGAGGTGATTGAGTGCGAGATGCCCAATGAGTATTGGGTAGAGGCTGAGTTGTCGGAATGTAGGGAAAGTCGAGGTCACTGTTATATGGAACTCATCCAAAAAGACGAACAAAGCGCCACCCCTATCGCCAAGGCTTCAGCTAAATGCTGGGCTCCCAAATGGATGGTCATACGTCCATACTTCGAACGAGCCACAAGCCAACATCTGCATGCCGGAATGAAAGTTCTGTTAAAGGTTTACCCCCATTTTCATGAAGCCTACGGATTCTCATGGATAGTAACGGATATCGACCCTACCTTCACACTCGGCGACATGGCCCGCAAACGCCAGGAAATAATTCGACAGTTAAAAGAGGAGGGAGTATTTGATTTGCAAAAAGAACTGCGATTGCCTTTGTTCTGTCAGCGTATAGCCGTGATATCAAGCCAGACGGCAGCAGGCTATGGCGATTTCAGTCATCAACTGGACGACAACACCTACGGCTTTAAGTTCCATACACAACTTTTCCCTGCCATCATGCAAGGTGAAGGCACAAGCCAAAGCATCATCACTGCCCTCGGGAGAATCTTCTCAGAATGTTATGAAAGCCCTGAATACCCTGAGGACTCAGATATCCCATTCGACTGCGTCGTCATCATCCGAGGTGGCGGTGCCACAAGCGACATGAGCGGCTTTGACACCCTCGAACTGGCTGAGAACGTCGCCAACTTCCCTCTACCGATTATCACGGGCATCGGCCACAACCGTGACGAGAGCATTCTCGATATGGTCAGCCACATACGGGTCAAGACACCAACAGCGGCAGCAGCCCTACTGATAGACCATCTGAAAGGCGTACTCGACACCATCGACGGAGCACAGAGTCTGATTACCCACTATGCCCAGCAGAAACTCTCCACGATGAAACTACGACTGGTTACGGTTCAGGAGATACTGCCAAAACTGTTCTCCATGGTAAAGACTCGACAGGAGGCCAAGATCGACTCTCTCAGCAACCGCATGCTCTCTGCAATCCAACAGCGCATTGTCGAGAACCAGGCCAGATTGCATTCGGCAGAAGAAAGGATTCCGATCCTAATCAACCGTCATCTGATGGCCGAGCAACACCATCTGCAACTGATAGAGGAGAAGACGAAAGCCCTTGACCCCTCTCTTTTACTCGCTCGTGGCTACAGCATCACCTTCCATCAGGGCAAGGCTGTGAAAGATGTGAGCACACTCCAACCCGGTGATATGATAGAAACGAGACTGGCCAAGGGCACTATACATTCTAAAGTCATAACATCATAATAATTATGGATAAGGAGCAGAAATACGAAAAGGCGATGGCAGAACTTCAGTCCATTGTCACTAAGATGGAGAACGACGAACTCGACGTCGACCAACTTTCCGAGCAACTGAAAAGAGCACAGGAACTGATTAAGTTCTGTAAGGACAAACTGACAAAGACGGACGAAGAAATCAAGAAAATCCTTGCTGAAAAATAAGTTTTATGCCGTTTTTGTTGTGAATATGACACAAAAGTTGTACTTTTGCAAGCAGAATCGAAACTTTAACAGATTAAACTGATATGAAGAATTTAGACTGGGGTAGTCTGTCGTTCGGCTACATGAAGACTGACTACAATGTACGTTGCTACTATCGCGACGGCAAATGGGGCGAAATCGAAGTATGCTCCGACGAGTATCTGAACCTGCACATGGCAGCCACCTGCCTGCACTATGGTCAGGAGGCATTCGAAGGCCTGAAGGCCTACCGTTGCCCCGACGGCAAGGTACGCATCTTCCGTGTCTACGAGAATGCAGCCCGTCTGCAGAGTACCTGTCGTGGCATCATGATGCCTGAGGTTAGCACAGAGTTGTTTACAGAGATGGTGAAGAAGGTCGTTCGTCTGAATCAGGAGTGGATTCCCACCTACGAGAGCGGTGCCACCCTCTATATCCGTCCGCTACTCATCGGAACGAGTGCACAGGTGGGCGTTCATCCTTCCAAGGAGTACTGCTTCCTCATCTTCGTCACGCCCGTAGGCCCATATTTCAAGGGAGGCTTCGCTGCTAATCCGTATGTGATTATCCGCGACTATGACCGCAGTGCTCCTCTCGGTACAGGTAAATATAAGGTAGGTGGTAACTATGCAGCATCCCTCTTCGCCAACAACCTGGCCCACGAGAAGGGTTATGCCTGCGAGTTCTACCTCGACGCCAAAGAGAAGAAATATATGGATGAGTGCGGTGCCGCTAACTTCTTCGGTATCAAGAACAACACTTACGTGACTCCAAAGTCCAGTTCAATTCTCCCCTCCATCACCAACAAGTCGCTGATGCAGGTGGCAGAGGATCTTGGCATGAAGGTGGAACGTCGCCCCATCCCCGAGGAGGAACTCGAGACCTTCGAGGAGGCTGGTGCCTGCGGAACAGCAGCCGTCATCTCACCTATTTCCTATATTGACGACCTCGATACGGGCAAGCGTTACTCCTTCGGTGAGAAGCCAGGCCCAATGTCTAAGAAACTCTTCGACACCCTCCGTGGTATTCAGTACGGTGAGATTGAGGACAAGCACGGCTGGACAACGGTTGTCATTGAGTAATACATGGGCAAAGGCAAACTGGCGAAATTCGCCGATATGGCATCTTATGAGAACGTGTTCCAATACCCTTATTCGGTAGTGGAACATGTTCCCTTTGAGATGCAGGGTCACTGGCGCGAACAGTATTTCCATAACCAGAACCCCATCATTCTCGAACTGGGTTGTGGCAAAGGCGAGTACACCGTCGAGTTGGCCAAACTCTACCCAGATATCAACTTCATCGGTGTCGACATTAAGGGAGCCCGCATGTGGACTGGTGCCACCCAGGCCATCAACGAGGGGCTGAAGAATGTCGCCTTTCTCCGTACAAACATCGAAATCATTGAACGCTTCTTTTCAGAGGACGAAGTGCAGGAGATCTGGCTCACCTTCAGCGACCCACAGATGAAGAACCCCCGCAAGCGTCTCACTTCGACCTACTTCATGGAGCGCTATCGCAAGTTCCTCATTGATGGTGGCATCGTCCACCTGAAGACCGACTCAAACTTCCTCTTTACCTATACCACCTACATGGTGGAGAAGAATCACCTGCCCCTCCTGTTGAGGACAGAGGATCTCTATTCTGAGCATTCAGAAAACTCAGCGTACTCCGAAGCCCGAGCCATTCAAACCTACTACGAGTCAATGTGGATAGCCCGCGGACTGAACATCAAATACATGAAATGGCAGTTGCCCAGTGCAGGTATACTCGAAGAGCCTGATGTGGAGATAGAACTCGACGACTATCGCAGTTATCACCGCTCAAAACGTAGTTCACTAGAAAAATCAAAATAAAAGCATTATGAAAAGACTCATCACTATGCTTCTGGCCGTACTTCCCCTACTGGCCTCAGCACAAACCAAGAACGTAACGGTGGATTCCGTTGGACAACTCTCGAAGCAAATCGAGAACAGTGAGAAATTCATGATATCCGAGTTGAAGATCAGCGGTCCCCTCAATGGCGCTGACGTCAAACTGCTCCAACAGATTGTCAACCGCACGAAGGCCAACGAGAAGAAGGGTGAGTGCTTGGTCACCAGTCTCGACCTCTCAGAAGCCGTCTTCACTGAAGGTAAATCTGCCTTAGCAACAACGACTCTACCTAACGGCTTATTGTCAGGTGCCAAAAAGTTGGAGAAAGTGATTCTCCCGGCCAATCTGACAACTATCAGCAAGAACTGTTTTGAAGACTGCGAGTCGCTGTCAGGAATTAACATTCCCGAAAACGTCACGGAGATTGGAAGCCAGGCCTTCCAGAGGTGCGAGAACCTATCATCAGTTACCCTGCCAAAGGGTATTAAAGCCATTGGTAGTGAGGCTTTCGAGGGCTGTAAGGCACTTAAGGAGATAGAGATTCCGGAGAGTGTCACCGAACTGGGAGCACAGGCTTTCAATGACTGCGACGCCCTTGCCACTATCAATATCATTGCCAAACTCAAGAAAATCAACAACTCTACCTTCAAGGGTTGTGAGAGCCTCAGCAACATCACCTTGCCTGAGAGTCTGCAGAGTCTCGGTAGCGATGCCTTCCACGACTGTAAGAACCTGGCGGAAATCGAACTGCCAGAGAGTCTCGAAGAGATAGGCAACTCAGCCTTTGAAGATTGTCAGAACCTTTCAAAAATCGACTTGAGCAAAATCCAGAAAATCGGCAGCAACGCCTTTCAGGATTGTAAGAGTCTTACTACCGCCAATTTTGACGCACTTGCCAAACTTGGCAGTGGCGTATTCAAGAACTGTGTCTCACTGGACAGTGTATCCATTCAGGGTAGCCTCGACGAACTCGATGCAAACACATTCTCTGGTTGTACCAGCCTCAGAGGCATCAGTCTGCCCGCTACCATCAAGACCATCGGAAGCAACGCTTTTGAGAAATGCCAGAGTTTGGCTATGATCGAGTTGCCTTTCTCCTTGACAAAGATTGGCTCTGATGCCTTCGAGGAGTGTTCGAGCCTGCGCGAGATTGTCATCCCCAACATGGTGAAGAGCATTGGCAGCAGTGCCTTCGAGGGATGTGTCACACTCGACAGCGTCGCCATCAACGGCATGGTCTCTGAGATAGACAGTAAGACTTTCTACCGTTGCAGTGCCCTCCGCCACATCACCTTGCCTAATTCTATTAAGAAAATTGGTACAAAGGCCTTTCAGGAGTGTGCATCTCTCCAGGAAATCGACCTGCCCGTATCTCTGACCACCATCGGCGATGATGCCTTCGAGAAGTGCTCATCGCTAAAGAGCATCAAACTCCCCGTTGGTGTCACCTCTATCGGTAGCGACGCCTTCCTTGAGTGTACCATGCTCACCTCCGTCGACCTCTCCACGGCACTGAAGAAGATCGGTGGCTCGGCTTTTGCCAAGTGTGTATCGCTTAAGGAAGTCATCCTCCACACACCTGCCCCGCCATCCATCTCCAAGAGCACGTTCAAGGGTTGCATGCCAGTTTATATCATTCCGCGTGGCAGTCTGCCCATCTACATTGCCCATAAGGATTGGAAGAGTATCACTGGCTATCAAGAAAAGTAAATATTGATTATAGTTTAATGCAGTTATATCCCAAGATAATCATGGACGCGCTGGCCACGGTGACGTATGCCGGCACGAAGAAGAATCTCGTAGAGAGCCAGATGGTGGCTGACACCCCCGCGGTGTCAGCCCCTTCTACGGAGGGAGAACCTTGGCGGGTGAAAGTCGTCCTTGAGTTCCCACGCGACACAGACCCCTTCCTGAAGTCTACGGTCAAAGCCGCCGAAGCCGCCATCCGCTATCATTGCAAAGAAGAGGCCGTCAGGCGTGGAGAGACCTACAGCGACATCGAGATTGAGATTGTGACAGAATTCAAATCGAAGCCCCGCCCTGAAGTAGAACAACTATTGCCGGGTGTGAAGAACATCATCGCTGTCAGCAGTGGCAAGGGGGGCGTCGGCAAGTCCACTGTCTCTGCCAATCTCGCCATTGCATTGGCACGTCTGGGCTACCAGGTAGGACTGCTCGATACCGACATCTTCGGTCCCTCCATGCCTAAGATGTTCAATGTGGAAGACGAGCGACCCTATGCAGTCAAGAAAGACGGACGCGACCTGATCTGTCCCATTGAAAAGTATGGTGTAAAGTTACTGAGTATCGGTTTCTTCGTCTCCCCGACCACAGCCACCCTATGGCGTGGTGGCATGGCTACGAGTGCCCTCAAGCAACTCATTGCCGATGCCGACTGGGGAGACCTCGACTACTTCATCCTCGACACCCCGCCAGGTACATCCGACATACACCTGACACTTTTACAGACCCTACCTATCACAGGAGCCGTTATCGTCAGTACGCCACAGCAGGTGGCCCTTGCAGATGCCCGCAAAGGCATCGACATGTACCGTAACGAGAAAGTCAACGTACCCATCCTCGGTCTCATTGAGAATATGGCTTGGTTTACGCCTGCCGAACTCCCCGAGAACCGTTATTACATTTTCGGCAAAGAAGGATGCAAGCAACTGGCCGAAGAGATGAGCGTTCCCTTGCTGGCCCAGATCCCGCTGGTACAGAGCATCTGCGACAATGGCGATGCAGGCACACCAGTCGCCCTTAACAGCGACACCACCACAGGCCTTGCCTTCATCAATCTGGCCCAGGCGGTCATCACCGTCGTCAACCGTCGTAACAAAGAACAGCCTAAGACGAAGATCGTCGGTATGAAAAACTCCTAATATTCTTGTATCATAAATAAAAAGGTGAGCCGTCTGACTCACCTTTATTTATGATTTCTTAGCCTTCATCTGGAGACGGACCTCACGCTTCTTGCGCAGATGGGCGAGGCGCTCCTGGGCATGTTGGCGTGTCTGACTCATCTCAAAACTATAGACGATGTAAGCCAGAATGAGATAAAACACCACAAGTGCCCATAGTGCACGCACCTCAAAGATGACGTCACCGAAGGTGCCTCCCATCGAATTCAGGCGTGAATATGCCCGGATGCCGAAGGTACTGGGGAAGAGCCAGGAGACACCTTGCCAATAGCCTGGGATGGCAGACTGAGGCCATGAGATGCCACTCAGAAACAACAACGGCAACGAGAGGAACACCACCAACAACATCACGTTCTCACGGTAGTGTACCAGACAAGAGACGGTCAGTCCAAAAAATACGCAGGCCAGCGTATAGGGAATCATCAGCCATAGCAGATCCTGCCAGACTGCCAGTTGCAGGAAATTAAAGATCCTCGGCACAACGAGGATGAGGAACGTGCCCATCACAGCATATACCATCGAATAGCACAGAGCCTTGCCAAAGACAATACGCCCCACGGAAGAATAGCATCTGTGGACGGGGATGATATCACTATAGCGGTTCCGTTCACGGGCAGTACCTGCAGCCAGACCAATGCCCAGCACGAGCGTCTGCTGGACAATCAGGATGAGCACAGCAGGCAAGATAGACGTGCCGTAGCCACCCTGAGGATTGAACATCGGCACATCCTCGACCTCCAAGGGACTAGTTGTCACCAGGTCTTCTCGCACCGTATAGTTGCCCGACAGTTTCTTCTGTATCTCGGAGCCCATCTGCTGAGAGACTGCCATTGCAGTCTGGTAGATGGCCTTATAGGTGAGCATCAGGGCCATGTCGCAATACACGCTGACGGTACCCTGCTCCAGACGGTTCAGATGGGTTGCAAAGTCTTTCGGGATGAAATAGATGCCCTTCACCACCTGTCTGCTGACAAGTGACTGAGCATCGTCGAGGTCAGCGGCATAGCAGGCCACCCGGACTTCGGGAGAGGCGTCGCACATACGGATGAACTGACGTGACTGATGGGAGTGTGACTGATCGACGACCACCACAGGCACCTCGTGCACCACCTCATTATTATATATCCACGAATAGAGCAACGGATAGGCCACCGGCACTACCAGGAAGAAAAGCAACACGCCTTCGTCGCGGATCACCTGCCTCATTTCGAAACGCCACACGTAGGCAGCATCTTCCAACCATTTTAATATCTTACGGAATATAGACATAGGTGAGCATTGCGTTTTTAATCTTATTGATGACGAACCAAGGCATCAGAGAGAATGCCACCAGCGCCACGAAATGGAACCAGGCATCAAGCAACGGGAAGCCGTTGAACACCGTAATCTGATAGAGCATGTAATAATGTCGCAGGGGGAAGAGCCAGGTGAGCGACTGCAGTGGACCGTCCATACCCATCATGGGGAAGGCCGATCCCGCCATGGAGAAGCCGAGCATAGCCCACAGCGAACAGATACTCATCGACATACGCAACGACGGCATCAGTCCAAAGATAAAGATGCCAAAGCCAATAGAACTGAACACTTCGAGCAGGGCCAGACGGGTAATCTTCCACAGTCCGCCCTGATGAGGGAAGTCGAGCACACAGTAGATGTAGTACTCATAGAAGAAGATGAGCACGAGGAACACCAGTGCCTGCGGGAGGAACTTACCCAGGATGGCGACGAAGATGTTGTTGTCGGCCTTGCCAAGCCATTCTTTGCCACGTCCGAATTTCAACTCCATACCCAGTGAATAGGCAGAGATGAGGAACATGAACAGCATCATCACACCAGGCACGAAGACGGTAGACAGATAGATGTTATAACTACCCCAGGGATTAGCCACCTGATGGAGATCGATCCTGACGGGTTGCAGGAACGCCTGGATCTGTTCCGGCGTAAAGCCCTTGGCCTGCATCGTAGCCTGACCCACGCCAGCAGAACCCAGCATGGAGACGGTCTTCAGGTCCTTCATCACCATCGACCCGCCTGACAACGACACCTGACTATAGTAATACGATACCTTAGGCCTGCGGGCAGACAACAGCCCGTCTGTCGTACCTTTCGGAATATAGAGGAAGCCGTATATCTCGTTTTTCTGCATCGCATGACGCGCCTCGGCTACCGACGGATAATGGGCTACGACCTCTGAACTCTGGAAGCCGTCGAGTTTCCGTACCAGTGTACGGCTGGTCGACGTATTGTCGAGGTCGACGACACCCACGGGCATATCCTGTGGCAGTCCGTCAGTCATCAGCGAAGTGAAGAACACCATTGTCAGCAACGGGAATACCACCATGCTGAAGAAGTAAATGCGATTCACATACAGAATCTTGCATTCACGCCTTGCTACCGTCCAGATATTGATCAAATACCTCATTAAGACTTTATTAATTTATCAAGAATGAGCGAATGACAGAATTTATCTTTTAATTCTCTAGTTCTTGATAATCAAAGACATTCCAGGACGGAGGCCATCGAGTTTCTCGACAGGACGGGCCTTTACCTCGAAGGTCTTCAGGTCATACTGGCCATTAGCCTTTGTAGCCTTCCAGACGGCATACGAGCCCTGATCCTTCATGTAATAGACCTTCATCTTGACATCCTTGTTGAAGGCAGGCACGAAGGCAGTAAACTCTGATCCTACCTGCATACCATTGAGTTGATCCTCGCGCACATTGAATGTGCCCCACATGTCGTCCATCACAGCAATCGACATGATAGGAGAACCTGTGCCTACGAGTTCACCAACCTTCGGATAGATATTGGCCACCTCGCCCTCTTTTTGGGCGATCTGTACCGTCTCGTGGATGTAACTGTTCACCTCCTGCACGGCACCCTTGGCACGTCCCACCTGAGCAGAAGCAGCGAGTTTATCCTCCATACGGGCACCGTTGACAGCCATATCATACTGGCTCTGAGCGGCCTTCATCTGAGCCTCCATCGCCTTGTAGTTGGCGTAGACCTCATCACGCTTCTGAGCACTCATCACCCCCTCGTCATAGAGGCGCTGAATGCGCTGGTACGACTTCTCGGCAATCTCATAGCCGGCCTTCGCCTGCTGGAGCACGCTGTAGGCACCCTGGATCTGTTCCTTTCGGGCACCGTTCTGGGCTTTCAACTCAATAGCGGCAGCAGCACTCTCAGCACTGCGGGCCTGCTCCATCTTCGCACGCACCTCGGGAGCATCGAGGATGGCGAGGGTGTCACCAGCCTTCACATAGTCACCCTCACTCACACGGAGTTCAAGGATACGACCAGGCACCTTACTTGACACCCGGTATTCAGTAACCTCCACCTGACCCTGAATGACATCCACGTCGCGGTCAAGGGCGAGGAATCCGATCAGTGCCACGATAATCACGACTGCTACGAAACCAGCAATGGCGAGCAGAATGTTGTTATGTTGACTTTTTGCGCTCATAATATATTATTTTTTTGTTTATTCCAATGTTCCGAGGGATTTCTGGAGGTCTACCTGCGAGAGGCGGACGTCAATCTCCGCGTCGATCTTCTGCGACTGTGCCTGGAGCCAGGCTGTCTGAGCCTCCATCACTGCGGTAGGACTGATGACACCCTCCTGGAAGCCCAGGTTGGCGGTACGCAGGTTCTCATCGGCACGGGCGATGTTCGTCTGAGCCATCGTGAGTCGCTTGTTCGCCTCGTTCACGCGGAACGTGTTCTGGTTCACCTGCAACTCGATCTTCTCACGGGCCTCCTGCAACTCGAGTGAAGCGATGCTGGTGGCACCCTTTGAGGCCCGCACCTTATACATCACGTCGCCCCAGTTCCAGATGGGCACACGCACCAAGACACCTACATTCCAGAAGCCCTGGAACTTGCGCTGGAAGCCATTGACCAGGCTGGGGTTCGTCACGGCATAACCGCCTGTCAGTGCCACCATCGGCAGATTGCCGGCCTTGAGCACGTTCGTCAACTGCTTGGTCAGTTTCACCCCACCCTCGAGCATCTTCAACTCAGGACGGTTCGACACGGCCGTCGCTACGTCGAGTTCCGGCGTCAGTGCCACCACGGCGATGTTCTCATTATCTTCGTCAGCCAGCGTGATAGCCTCGTTGATGGGGAGTCCGATCGTCTGGCAGAGCAGCATCTTCGACAACACGAGTCCGTCGTTGACCTTCTGGAGGGTCATCTCTGCCTCGTTCACCTTCACTTCTACAGAAAGGCCGTCGCTACGAGTGGCCACGCCCTCGTTGATCATCTTATTCACATCGGAAGAGAGTTTCGTCACCAGATCGAGGAAACTCTGAGCCAAACGCTGTTTATGCTTCAGCGACACCACCTGCCAGTACACCTTGTCGGTATTATAGAGTGTAGCCTGGCGACGGGCCTCCGCAGAGTTGTCCTGCATCTCTTCGTTGATGTCCGCCATCTTGTTCAGGGCGATGATGCTTCCACCCATGAAGACGGGTTGCACCACCATCACCGATCCGGCGAAGAGATGTCGGGTGTCGGTATCAAGGGCATCAACGAGCCCCTGTCCGAGGCCATTCAACTGTCCGCCGATCTTCTGCATCTCTGCGTCACTCATGTTCTTCAGGTCTTCCAGTTTGATACCCATCGTGGTCAACATCAGATTGATGTTCTCCATGGGCAGATGACTCGACATCTGGGCGAAGTCAGCCTGCAGACCACCCACCATCGCATCACCCATGTGGGGTAGCACCTGTTTCTGATGGTCGTTGAGCAGGGAGATCTCCCTACTGGTATACTGATACGTGCCGATGGCACTCACGTGGGGCAGGTACTTCGTGCGTGCAGACTTACGGAGATTCTCCGCTACATCCTGCTTCACCTTCGCCACGCCCATCTGCTTGTTGTAGCGCAATGCCATCTGCCGGCAACTGTCAAGCGTCAGCAAACGCTGAGCAGAAATTTGAAAAGGTAAAAAGGCGAAAAGGTGAAAAAGCAATATCCATTTCACCCCCCTTTTGACCTTAACGATTTTTCTCCAATCCATATATTATCTATTTCGTTTTTTGATGTTTCACCTTTTCACCCATTCACCTTTTCACCTTTTACTCAAAGTTAAACGTCCTGGAGCCGATCATGTGTCCGTCGGCGAAGATGCTGACGCGGTACTGTCCGCTCTCGAGCATCTGGGTGACGCTCCAATAGACAGACACGTTCGTCTCCTCGCCCGTATATTCGACCACCTTTCGGGCCGAGCACTCGATATTCCGATTCTCATAGGGGAATGTTCCCCCACCGCCCAGCACGTTGCCACCCGGATTCTGGATGCGTACATAGACCGTACGGTTACCATTAGCGGCCGTCACGTTACGCGAGATGGTGAAGCCGACCTGCATCTTACGGCAGTCCTTGAGTTTCGGTTTCTTCATCGCCCTGTCTTTCTTGTCGAGCAGTGTCAGGCTGATGTTCGTCGCATCGAGTTGAGCAGCGATAGCCACCTTCTCCGAGAGCGAGGCCTTCTCACTGCTCAGGCCCACGACCTGCTGGGTACGCTGTTCGAGTTCTGCCGTCACCCGGGTGTTCTCGCGTTTCAGGTTCTCGTTCAGACGGTTCAGTGAGTCTATCTGCATCACATAGTCACGCAGTACGGCCCGGACGGTGGCGAGTTCCCTTTTCAGACGGGCAATCTCACGGGCATCATCAGCCTTCACCTTCTTCAGTTCTTCCAGTAACTGCTGGGTACGCAGTTGCTCCTGCGTGAGTTGCGCGACGATGGAGTCATTGTTGATCTGGGTCTTCATCTCGCTGTATTGCAAGGCGAAGCGCTCGTACTCGTTCTCCATCTCCTGTTTGTCGAGAGCAGCGAGTTCCTGCATATCCAGATTCCGCTGTTTCTGCTCTTGCAGGTTCATGAAGAGCCACACCGCTCCTGCTATCAGGGCGAGGATCAACACAACCATCAAGGGCATCACATATCTCTTCATGTCTGTTTTTTCTCTTATAATTCGGGTGCAAAGATACTCATTTCCTCTGAAAACGCAAAGATTTTTAATAATTGTTTGGCCAATTCAATTAAAATATCTATATTTGCGGTGTCATTGCAAAAGATTATCTATGCAAAAGGACAGTTTTCTGCACAGAGCCTTTGACCTCTATTACGATGGTTTCCGCTCGATGCGCCTCGGCAAGACGCTGTGGGCCATTATCCTCATCAAACTTTTCATCATCTTCGCCATCCTCAAAGTGTTCTTCTTCCCCAACTTCCTGAAGGAACATGCCGGAGGCGACGAGGCCGGCTATGTGGCAGGCTCGCTCATCGAGCGATCCTCCCCCTAACGACCCTAATTACCCTAATCTCCCTAATTACCCTAATCCCCCTAAAAACCCCTAAAAACATCAATATCTATGCTTCAAAACCTCTTCTTATCCATTGATGCCGGGACCATCGACTGGTCGAGGGCGCAGTTCGCCCTCACGGCAATCTATCATTGGCTGTTCGTCCCGCTCACGCTGGGATTGGCAGTCATCATGGGAATCGTGGAGACCCAGTATTACCGTACGAAGGACGGTTTCTGGCGTGATGCCGCCAAGTTCTGGCAGAAACTCTTCGGCATCAACTTCGCGATGGGTGTCGCCACGGGTATCATCCTCGAGTTCGAGTTTGGTACCAACTGGTCTAACTACTCCTGGTTCGTGGGTGACATCTTCGGTGCCCCGCTGGCCGTCGAGGGTATCGTCGCCTTCTTCATGGAGTCCACCTTCGTGGCCGTGATGTACTTCGGCTGGAAGAAGGTGTCGCCGGGCTTCCACCTCGCCTCCACCTGGCTCACAGGACTTGGAGCCACCATCTCCGCCTGGTGGATCCTTGTGGCCAATGCTTGGATGCAGTATCCCGTAGGGTGTGAGTTCAACCCCGACACGATGCGCAACGAGATGGTGTCGTTCTTCGACGTCGCCCTCTCCCCGTTCGCCGTCTCGAAGTTCTGCCACACGGTCACCTCGGCCTGGATCATCGGAGCCGTGTTCTGTGTGGGCGTCTGTTGCTGGTATCTGATGAAGAAGCGCGAGACGCGACTCGCCGTCGAGAGCCTGAAGATCGGTGCGGCTGTCGGACTGGTAGCCTCCCTCCTCGCCGCCGTCACTGGCCATAAGTCGGGAATGGACGTAGCAGAGGTACAACCCATGAAACTCGCCGCTATGGAAGCACTTTATAACGGCGGAACGGATCAGGGTCTGACGGCCGTCGCCTGGGTGAATCCCTTCTGTCAGCCAGACTATCAGAACGAGGCGTCGGCACCCCTGAAGATCGACATTCCCTACGGTCTGTCCATGATGGCCACCAACGACCCCCACGGATTCGTGCCGGGCATCAACGACATCCTCAACGGCTACACCCGTCCTGACGGCACCGTAGAGCCCTCTGTCGACGAGAAGATCGAGCGTGGCAAGAAAGCCATCAGCGCTCTCGCAGCATACCGTCAGGCGAAGTTCAACTCCAGCGACGGTGGCGAGACAGCGAGCGCCCACCTGAAGGTGCTCCAGGAGAACATGCCCTATTTCGGCTACGGCTACATCAAGGACAAACACGATATCGTGCCCTTCATCCCCGTCAACTTCTGGGCTTTCCGCATCATGGTCGGCATGGGGTGCCTGTTCATCCTTTTCTTCGCCGTTGTCCTCGCCGGCGCCTACCAGTACCCCAAGGCCCTTTGGAAGAAGCGCTCCATCGAGAGCCTGCCCAAATGGCACTACTGGGTGGCCATTGCCCTCATCCCACTGGGCTATATCGCCTCCGAGAGTGGCTGGCTCGTGGCTGAGTTCGGACGTCAGCCCTGGACCATCCAGGATATGCTACCCACCTGGGCCGCTGTCAGCGACCTCCACTCCTCCAGCGTGATGATCACCTTCTTCCTCTTCCTGATTCTCTTCACCACGATGCTGGCCGTCGAGATCAACATCCTGCTCAAGCAGATCAAGAAAGGACCCGAATACGAGAAATAAATCCGCAAATCAGCAAATCGTAAATCAGTAAATCTATGACATACGAATTCCTACAGCACTACTGGTGTTTCGTCGTAGCACTGCTTGGTGCAATATTAGTGTTTTTACTGTTTGTTCAGGGTGCCAACTCCGTAGCCCGCAGCCTGGGCTATACGGAAGAGGGGCGCAGGCTCGTCTATAACTCCACTGGTCGCAAGTGGGAGTTCACCTTCACCACCCTCGTCACCTTCGGAGGAGCGTTCTTCGCCTCTTTCCCCTTATTCTATAGCACCAGCTTCGGCGGCGCCTACTGGCTCTGGATGATCATCCTCTTCACATTCGTGCTTCAGGCTGTCAGCTATGAGTTCCAGAACAAGATCGGCAACATTCTGGGGCCGAAGACATTCCAATTTTTCCTGACACTCAACGGTATCGTGGGCCCGCTGCTCTTGGGTGGCGCTGTGGCTACCTTCTTCGAGGGCTCGAACTTTATTGTCGAGAAGAACAACCTCGTGGATGCTGCAGCCATCACCCCTATCATCAGCCGCTGGGCTAACGCCTCGCACGGACTCGATGCCCTGCTGAATCCCTGGGTGCTGGTGCTGGGCTTTGCGGTGGTGTTCCTGGCCCGTGTGCTGGGCATTCTCTATGTGATGAACAATGTGAACGACGAGGATATACGCTCTCGTGGCAGTGTGCGACTGATTGGTGCTGCTGTGCCTTTCCTCGTGCTCTTCGTGGCCTACCTCGTACACCTCTTGCTGAAGGAAGGCTTTGCCGTGAACGAGTTCGGATACATCTACATGGAACCGTATAAGTATCTGACGAACTTCCTCGACATGTGGTATCTGCTTATTATATTATTAATAGGTGTGGTGCTGGTGCTCTATGGCATCGGCAAGACTATCCTGAAGAAAGGCTACGTAGGCGGTATCTGGCCTGCCGGTATCGGCACGGTATTGACGGTGCTGGCGCTGCTGCTCTGCTCAGGATGGAACAACACGGCTTATTATCCCTCGACAGCAGACCTCCAGTCGTCGCTGACCATCCAGAACTCCTGCTCGAGTGAATTCACGCTGACTACGATGTTCTATGTGTCGCTGCTCGTGCCCTTCGTGCTGGCATACATCATCTATGCATGGCGCGCCATCGACAAGAAGAAACTTGATAAAGAGGAGATCCAAACGGATCATGCCTATTGATAATAGAAATCCCCGCCGAGTGGCGGGGATTTCTATTTATTTGATAATTATCTTTTTACCATTTCTGATATACATGCCCTTGCGGAGGCTGGTGGGATCGACCTTGCGTCCACTAAGGTCGTAGATATCGGCAGCCTCATCATCAGCCTGGAGACGATTGATAGCGGTGGGTTCCGGGCCTTCAACGATAATCGACTTGAGAACCAGAGGCGCTGAACCCTTCAGTACCAGTTCGAGATTGCCATCTTCGACGACCTCATAAGCCACACCCGGCTTGATAATGGCAGTGTCTTCGCCACGAGTTAATATGTGAGCAGGTTGCGGGAAAGCGTCATTAATTATCTTGACGATATCAGGATTCTCGAGTACGATCTCGCCATCGTGGTCAATCCTGAAGAAGTTTCCTTTCTTCAGCCCGCCTATCATCAGGCCCACATCTTCCCCCTGCTCCATCATCAGAGACCCATCGTCGGCAACTTGGCAGAAGATATTGGCATTGAGCGACATCGCGATCTGCACATCCTTGGTCTCGGCAGTCGTCTGGAGGATGTTCAGATTTTTTAGAGAAAGCTGATAGAATCTGTTATCCAATCCGAAGGGACGTGCACCGTCGACAACATCGTTGATGCCTCTGAAGGTACTGTATACCTGTACCCAATTGCCTGTCATCATAAAGGTGTAGATATTGCCCTCTTTAGAATCATAGGAAGTCGTGAGGTCGAGTTGCTTACCTTTATCGTTGATCACTACCAATTCGTCGAGTACACAGTTATCATACGCAGGATGGGCCACCAGGTTTACTGGCTCGTTTTCATCTGCAGAAATTGTGTTTGCAACCACCTCGCCATAATACGACTTATAGATAAAGATGTTCTGGGCAGCCTTGTCTTTCTCGAACACTGCCGTAATGATGACATCATCACTCGGCATCAGGAAGTAGTCCCACGATTCGCCTTTAGCGTCGAAGGTTATATCGTGCTGCACCTCACCGCCATGGCTCTTCTTGATGGTGATAGTCTCCAGATGATAGCCAGCCAGAGGGATGATTTTCATATTGATCTGGGTTCCTGGGGAAGCCTCAATCTTTGAGACGGAAACGGAACCGCCCTCGCTCTCAGCAACGACAACCTTAAAGCTTTCCTTAATATCCTTGATGGTCAGCTTGGCGCCAGTGAAGGCGATGGTGTAATTATCGCCTGCAGAGAGTGTTCCCTGAGTGATGGCATACTCGCCTACACCCTCACCCTCAGCACGAGCCAGGGCGCCAGTGATGGCATCACCTTCCACAAGCCCGTCAGCCTTATAGGTCAGAGCGGGATCGGCCTCGCCTTTTGCCTTGGTCTTCGCATCAGCGGTAATGGTCAGCGCCTTAGGCTTGATGGTATAGTCCGCAGTCGTCTTGCCGCTGAAGGCGTAGTCTGAGCCCTCCTTGTTGCTGATGACGACGGTATAGGTGCCGGCGTCCTTGGTCTCCGAGACCTCGGTGTCGCCCTTCTTGTAGGTCACCGTATACTCCTTGCTGTCGATCACCTTCTTGTCGGCCTTCATCACCACCTTCACCTCGGGCTTCTGGTCTTTGCCGTTATAGGTGAACTCCTTCGGACTGACCTCAATCGTGGCCGTAGCCGAGGCATCATCTTCACCGCCGATCACCACGGGATTGTTGCTCACCGTCAGTTTGCCGGCCTTGAAGGTGATATCATAGTTGGCGGATGTCAGACCCGAGGGAATAATATAATAGGTACCCACAGGGCTGGTCTTCGTGTAATCATCCCCGCTACCGTCCTCCTTCGTTTTGTAAGCGTAACTGAGCGTACCACCGAGCACACTTGCGGTCTCGCTGTTCACGAAGCCCTCGTACGTCACACCGTCGTTAGCGGCCTCGTCGCCATACTTGATGGTCTTGTCCTTGGCCGTCACCGTCAGGGCGACAGGCTTAATCACGTAGTTGGCCGTCGTAGTGCCGCTGAAGGCGTAGTCGGCGCCCGTCTTGTTGCTGATGACGACGGTATAGGTGCCGGCGTCCTTGGTCTCCGAGACCTCGGTGTCGCCCTTCTTGTAGGTCACCGTATACTCCTTGCTGTCGATTACCTTCTTATCGGCCTTCATCACCACCTTCACCTCGGGCTTCTGGTCTTTACCGTTATAGGTGAACTCCTTCGGACTGACCTCAATCGTTGCCGTAGCCGAGGCATCGTCTTCACCGCCGATCACCACAGGACTGTTGCTCACCGTCAGTTTGCCGGCCTTGAAGGTGATAGCATAGTTGGCGGATGTCAGACCCGAGGGAATAATATAATAGGTACCCACGGGACTGGTCTTCGTATAAGCATCCCCGCTACCGTCCTCCTTCGTCTTATAGGCGTAACTGAGCGTACCACCGAGCACACTCGCGGTCTCGCTGTTCACGAAGCCCGTATACGTCACGCCGTCGTTAGCGGCCTCTTCGCCATACTTGATGGTCTTGTCTTTGGCCGTCACCGTCAGTGGTGCAGGCTTGATGGTCAACTTACCCGCCGTCGTGGTCTTCAGGCTATAGCCCACGGTCACGTCGCTACCCGCGTCGTCCGTCACCTTCAGGTCAGTGCCGAAACTACCGTTGCTATAGGTGTTGACCGTCGTTCCTTTGGCCGGGGTATACGTGATAGTAGCCTTGTGGCCCGTCAGGAGCCCTGTGAAGGTCACCTCCGTCTCTCCCTTCTGCTCCACGCCGCTATAGGTCAACTCCTTGTCGGCGACACTCGCCGTGATGTCGGTATAGGGATAGAAGTCGGCCGTCAGCACGAACTTCGTGATCTCACCGGCCTCCGTCTCCGTCCCCATGCCGGGTATCGTCACCTGATACACGCCGGCACCGTTTTTGGCATAGGTCTGACCGTCGACCTTCGTGAGTGCATACTGTGCCAGCGCGATAGAGCCCACACGGGTACCTGCGGCTGATGGCTTCACGAACTTCTCCACCTTGCCGTTCAGCACGTCGCCGGTAGTCCAGTAGCCCTCTGCCGGCTGGATGTCGATATAGAGTGTCTGCTCCGTAGCCGAATGGGGCACGGCGTCGATCTTCGACGTCTTTCCCTTATCCGAATACCAGGTGGCCGAGCCGTTCGTCAGGTCGTTGACGATCAGCCTGGGAGTGCTTTGGGCATATACTTGTCCGGTCACGCCCAACAGCACGGCCATCACGCACAACTTGATTACATTATAGAGTCTGTTCTTCATTGTCGTTCCTCCTATCCTTATTTAATGATCATTTTCTTTCCGTTCCTGATATAGAGTCCCTTCTTCGAGGGCTTGCCGTCGAGTTGGCGACCCTGCAGGTCGAACCACTTGCCCTCGCCTTCGTCGGACGTCGTAACGAGGTCTATGGCTGTTGCTCCGTCACGGACGAGTGTCAGTCTGGTGGCAGACTTCGTCGAGGCGGCGACAAAGGCCTTATTGGGATCGAACGCCGTGCTACCGCTCAGGTCAACCCTCGCCAGTTCTGAGCCGAAGAGCACATAGACCGCCTGGCCGGCAAACGCGCTCAGGTCGCTCACGCCACCCTTGAACTGCTCGTCGTACTCCGGAGCCGTCTTCCCCTCCACGGGGTCGAAGCGCAACTGTTCAGGCAGACCGTCCTCACAATGGAAGAACATCGGCACCCCCTTGAAACTGCTGCCTCCGAGGTCCGTCAATGTGGCGACGCCTGCGTCGAAGTCGATACTGCCGATGGTCAGCAACTCGATGAGAAGACCACCCCTTCTCGTACCACTGGCTCCACTACTTACACCGCTGACAGCATAGTTGCCCCACTCCTGGCAGAAACTCATCCACCTATTCCCGTTCGTCTTGATGTTAAACCACTTCGACTGGCTTAATGTGCCGGAGATGGTGACATCGGTCTTTGGCATTGTGAAAGCGCGCGCGTCCTTGATATCTGTATTGCTGGTACCGTCGTTCATCGTCAGAGCCGCCAGTTCGTCACCGAATGTGCGGATGCCGTCGGTCGAAGTGCCGGGAGACACACTGAGGCTGACGCTCTTGCCTACGGCGTATAAGATGTCGTCGCCGTCGACGGCGTAGCAGTTGACGCCAGGCGTATTCTCTGCGAACGCTACCGTGCCTCCGCTACCCGTCGGCTTCGTGATGTCGCCGAGGCTGGCCTTCTTCACCCAGAGCATCGCACCGTCGTTGGTAGCGACGTCATCACCGCCAGTGGCTGTTCCGATGCCACGCTTGGCGTAGTCCGTAGCGACGGCCTCACCCAGCGCGACCGTAGTGTCGTACTTATAATAATTCCTGGCGAGGGTGGCCGTATTCACATCGCTGGCGACGGCACCCGCGTAACTACCTGCCTTCTTGGCGCTGACAGTACATCCGATGACGGTGCCATCGGTGAGAGAGCCATTGTCTATATATCCTACCACGCCACCGACATAGCACGCCTTTTCAGATTCGGAGGCGAATGTGCAGTTGCTGAGAGTCAGGTTCTTCACGGTGCCCTCCTTGCGGTCTGCGGGATCGGTGGCGGAATGGCCCAACTGTCCGAACAGTCCGATGCAGTACCTTTCGGCATCACCGGCCACCGTAGGATCCGGATTGAAAGTATAGTTGATGCCGCTGATGGTCACGCCGTTGCCGTCGAAGGTGCCACAGAAGGGTGTATTGTGCTCGTCGTCGATCAAGCCGATGGGCTCAAAACCAGTGACGGCTGACATATCGTATGAATAGGCTTCGCCATTGTCGAGTTTCACATATTCTCTGGCAAAGGAGTAACGGCCTGTGTTCACGCACTGGGCCAGCAGGGCGAGATTCGCGGCACCCTGAACCAGCCACGGTTCCGTCTCTGTCCCCTTGCCGGGGAAGGGCACCGTGATAGAGAAGGTGGCTATATTATACTGCGATTGTTTAAACCAACTATAAGGTTTGGCCCCGACCTTAATAAAGTGAGTCGCTATCGCCGCAGGATTATACTCTTCGCCGTCGACGATCTGCTGAGCGATATCGGTGGCGGACGTCAGTTTTAGGGTCTTATCGCCTTTGGTGACCGTGATTGTCGTCGTGGCGGGGTGATGGCTCTGGCCGTCGAATGTCCAACTGGTCTGGTCGTAAGTCAACGAGGCTTGCCAGCCCTCTCCATTGGTCAATATCACCTCTTTGTCGTCCTGACTGAAAGTGCCCTCAGTCGTGTTCGCCGGATCAAGACAGAACGTCTTCACGGCGTCGCCACCGAGCGTGCTGCTGCTATAGCCTGCGGCAACGGTATGCTCTCCAGGCAGTTTGTAACAGTACCATCCGGCGCCGTCGTAGCGGGTATAAGTCTTGCTGCCAGAATCATAGGTGTCGCGCTTCAGCAGGGTGAGTGCAGACGCTGTGCCCGTCACCGACGCACCTGTCTCCTGCACGGACAGCAGACTCGCGTCTGTCCAATATTCAAACCCTGTAGGCACAACATGTACGATGATATATCGGTCTGCGCCGGCGCTGTTGTCGTACACCTTGATTTCATTGGCACCTTCTTCGCCAAAGGGTTTATATGCCGAGGGGTCAAACGTCGTTGCGTCAGGTGCCGTCTCACCACCGTCGTAGAACTCCACCTTGGCCTTTTCCCCGAGGCCGCTGGCAAGCGACACACCAACTTCTGGCAACAGATCCGCAGCTGCCGTAGATGGCACTTCAGGAAGGTATGACTCGTTGGCTCTGAGCCATATGCCAGAGTATCCACTAAGGGCAAGAGGTACAGCCCTGGTCTTATCAGGATTGTTGGTAAGTACCAATTGGCCGTCTTTCACTGCCCAGACCCTCATGGATTCCGCCTTGAACTCCGTACGACACTCAGGGTATGTCTGTGGAGACATTGAGAGATTACAGAAATATACGCCCTTTAGTTTATTGTCGCTTATGCTGCCATAGTTTCCAAGCAATGGTTCTATCTTACAGTCAGCAGGATCACTGTAAGGACATTGTATTATAACTGGCGTTTCAGCAGGGATAACCTCATTTGTTATTTCCGTAAGGGTATATCCTGTATTAGAAATGCTACTTACATAATATACCTTCATGCCCGGAGAGATCAACTTAAATGGGTATGATGCATAATATGGAGCATAATAAACATATTTACTTGGATCCTTTGGATCATTCACTTTCAGAGAAGCATTAACTGCTACATAATTTGATGTGGATGAAGAAATCGGCACAAGTTTCCATTGTCTGTATAAGTCATAATCCTGCGAAGTGAAAGTTGTCTGGTAGTTTGTAGGAGAGGCCGTCTCGCCAAACATATTATAAGTCTTATTCTTATCCACCCAAAATGATGCACTTATGCCGTTCACTAAAGTGGTAAGCGTATATGTATCAGTGGTACCTGAAACGAGTTCGACCCTCATATCGTTATCGATTCCAATCATTTCATGGAGGGTTTTCCCTTGCGCTTCAAATTGACCGTGACTGCCCACCTTACTAATATACATCACCGTCTGAGGTGAAACGATGGCATTGTCAAGTCCTGCCCACAACTGAATCGACTGGATATTCTGCTTTGCACCAGAACCGGAAACTATCTGATAACTGCCATTAGCGGCATAGGCATAGCATTCTTCCTTGACAGTCTTGGCCTTAATGATGCCACCATACGAAGACAATCCAACATTCGTCATGCGATAGTAACCGGGAGTTATATCCTGCGCATGCGCACCTATTACAAACAGTAGTAGGAGAAAATGCATAATGCTGCGCACGGATGCCCGGCTTTTTTCTTGGTTCATTGGGTTTCTGCTCATAATAGTGATCTTATTTTTTCTTCGGTTTATTAATGGTGCAAAGTTACAAAAAAATTTTGGAACCACCAAACAAATAAGGCATTATTTACAATTCATCGTACCACCATGCGTCAGGCGTACCCACACAGGGCAGGCGGCACGTTGCGCGTTGCAGCGTTGCAGTCTATAATGGAGCCCTGTTTATCCCTCTAATTATACTTATATTTATATATATATAAATATATATATAAATATAAAATATTTCTTTGATATTTATTGCTATTGGAAAAACAACTGCAACACTGCAACGCGCGCAACACTGCGCCCGTTGGCGATTGTTCAGACACGTAATTGGCGATTGTTCAGACCACGTAATTGGCGATTGTTCAGACCACGTAATTGGCGATTGTTCAGACCACGTACTTGGCGATTGTTCAGACCACCCCTAACCCCTCCTAACTCAGGAGGGGAAGAGAATACTCTAAGGGCAGAAATAGCGCCTCCAGAGTAATCTCGCGCCACCGCGCCACCGCGCCACCGCGCCACTGAGTAATCTCGTACCACCGTACCACCGAGTAATCTCGTACCACCGCGCCACCGCGCCACCGTACCACCGAGTAATAGATGTAAGGGATGCCTAGTAAGGGAGTAAGGGATGCCTGGTAAGGGAGTAAAGTATAGGGGGTTATATATATAAAGTCCTATCCTTTACAAGGTAAACAGGCATTAGCATGAGAGTAAACAGGCATCAGCATGAGAGTAAACAGGCATCGGCAAGAGAGTCAAGTGGCGGGGGTCATGCCACACAGAAAATCACAGAAATCACAGAATTTTGACGCTTCGCTTGCTATGCGCAGCCTGTGCCGGAGGCACTTTCTGTGATTTCCGTGAATTTCTGTGTGACCTTTTCTCCCCCTAGACAGGCGGAGGCAGAGGATATTCCCTTGTTCAGACCACCCCGCCCTATGGGCACCCCTCCTGACTCAGGAGGGGAAGGGATTACCGGACTTTGGATTTGTCGGGTCTGTTGTACCAGAGGTTGGAGAGGATGGAGCCCTCACCCCAACTGTTGAACTGCGGATAAGCCTTGGTGACGGAAATACGCTCCGAGGGATACTTGAAGTCGGTGGGGATCAGGATGGCCCAGGGGTTCTGACCGGTCTTGGCCAGACGGACCTCCTCATGCGTGGTGGCGTCGTAGATATACGGCTGCTGTACCTCGTCGAGCAGGCTGAAGTCCTTGCTGACCGTCCTCGTGGCACTGACGTAGGGATAACTGGAGCCGTCGGTGTTGATGAAGGTCTTGTGGTCGCTGACCTTGAAGAGGTCGTGCACCTCGGCATCGTCCTTGATGTCGCCGATGTTGAGACCGCGCACATAGACATCGTCGTGGGCACCGCAGGCCACAAGATAGTAATCGATGGTGGTCTCGTTGGTCCTGACGGCTTTGATCACCACGTCGTTCATATCGTAGTCGCTGTCCGTCTTCGTATCCTCAAAGCAGTAGGTGAAGACGTGGAGGTCGGGCTCGGGGATGTCGGGGATGACCTTGCCACCCTCCATCTCGATGATGACGTCGTTGAAGTCGGCATCGGTACCCGACTCCCAGGTCATGAACACGCGGTTGTTGAAACCGATCCAGAAGAGGCGCGGACCGTCCGTCTTCAGACTCTGATGACTGGCATTGACCGAACTCTTGAAGTTACCGTCTTTCCAATTGTTGATTTCGTTGTTCAGCCGGCCGTCGCCGTAGATCTCGCCCTGCTTCTTACCTCCGTCGGCTTCGGTGTTGGCCTTGATCATGAAGCCGATCTTGTAGCCAGCGGGGAAGATGCTGCTGACGGCAGACTTGCCGATCTGTTCAGTGCCATTGGGGCCGAAATAGAGCAGCAGGAAGGAACCGTGCTTGGCGACCACATCGTCCTCGGTCTCGCCGAACGCCTTGTTGAAGGGGATAGCCTGGTACTTGGGCAGGTTGTGGACGAAGGTCTTGAAATCGCCCGTCACTTCCTCATCCTTATAATAATAATAGTAGAGTTCGGAGTTGAACACCTCGAAGCCATACTCCGTCGGATGGTCGCACTTGTACATCGGCGTGAGGATGACGGGCTCTTCGCCGTTGGTGGTGACGTAGCAGTTGGCGTTGGTGGAGCCGGATTTCAGCACGATGCTTGAATTGTCGTTCGCACGTCCGTTGGGCAGATAGGAGAGCACAAACTGGCGGAAGAACGACTTGAAGTCGGCTGAGTAGTCGGCACCGGGTGCCAGATTCAGACCGTCGTAGTCGTTGAGGTAGTAGAGCGGAGCATCGTCATAGAAACTCCCATTATCCTGATACCTCTGCTTGGCCCACGAGACTGTGGAGCCTGCGATCTTGAAGGAACTCACATCGTCGGGCAGGGTGTAGCCCGTGGTCAGTTTCTCACCTCTGGTGAGGGCCTTCTCTTCGATCGAGGCCTGACCGTTCTCCACCTTGCGGAGGATGTAACTGTCGTCGGTGACGAAGCCCACGTAGAGCCCGAGATTGTCCTTCGGGGCGTCGTAATAGAGCGTCAGGCTGGTCTGACCGTTGGTCTCAGCCTGGTTGAGCACCTTCATCGCGTTGCGGGTGACATAGGAGGGGGTTGTCTCGTCGTCGATCTCGAGGACATCGACGAGCAGTTGGACGCGCTTCACGGTGGCGTCGGCAGTGATATTCACCTGACCGCTGACGGTGGAACACCAGTCCTGGCTCGGACTGACCTCGAATCCGAGCACTTTCTCTGCATTTGTTTTGGCGGCTTCCTGAACAAATTGGTTGTCTGGATCATAGAGTTCGGTCTTCGAACAACTCATCATGGCAAATAGACAGACAACAGAAAACAATAATTTCTTCATTACTTATATATTTTAATGGTTGGTTTACGGTTTGATTAACCCGTTTTTTATATGATTAATTATGATTTCGATTGCAAAGTTAAGGCGAAAACGAGTAAAAAAGTGTGTAAATTACAACAATGGTGTGTAAATTTCGGCAATTTGGTGTGTAATTTTTCGAAATTTACACACTAAATGAGGGTAAAAAGCGAAAAAAATGCGTAATTTTGCACCCAGTTTATGAGAGAAATGCAATTCACCGCCATCGCCCTGATGGCCCTGCTGACGCTGAAACTGCTGCTGTTGCCCGTGAAGGTGACCAACAATAGCGTGATGAACCGCTCCCGCTGGCTGATGCTCAGTGCGACGGCGGTCGTCGGCGTGCAGTTCCTGTTGCAGTATATCTTCAGACTGCGTGAGTACGGCGTGACGCAGGCCGTGATGCTCAACCTCTCGCTGCTCATCCCCGCCACCGTCCTGCTGTCGCTGGCCATCTCCTGTCTGCAGAGAAGAGTCAAGCCGGCAGACGTCTACATCGGCGTGTCGACATGGCTGCTGACGCTGGCACTCCTGGCCTTCGCCGTCGTCACCGACGGACAGCCACTGCTGAGCGACACCCCCGAACGGCGACTGGCCGAGCGGGTGGCCTCCGTCTGCTTCGCCTTCACACAGTTTTACCATGCGTGGCGGCATCTGACCAACCTGAAGGCCATGCACGACGCCCTGAGCAACTACTACGACCGCGATATGGACAGCGTGCTGAGGTGGATGAAACTCAGCATCTTCTTCCTGCCGGTGGTGGGACTGTTCATACCCCTCATCGTGTTCTTTCAGGGTCCGTGGCTGGCCGTGTTCAGCCTCGTGATACTGGGAGGCGTGTTCTTCTTCATCGACGGCTTCTGCAGTTACGTAGTGAGCAAAGGACCCGCGCGGATGCAGGAGGCCGAAGACGAGGGCAACGAAGAGGAAGCGCAGACGGTGATGATGGAAGACCTGCGCAAGACCGCCGACAGCGAGCGCCGGGCGTCGATGCCCCTCGACACAGAGAACCTGCGTCGCGTGGACCGTGCCGTAGAGCAGTGGGTGAGCCAGGGCCAATACCGGAACAACGGCCTCAAGTTGCCCCAGGTGGCCGACGAACTCAACGTGCCGCGCTACCTGCTCACCGGATGGCTCAGGAGCCAGCACCTGAAATATGCCGACTGGATGAACAGCCTGCGCATCGACGAGGCGAAGCGGGTAATGCGCGAGCACCCCGAGTGGAACAACGAGGCCATCGCCCAGCACTGCGGATTCTGCGACCGCAGTTACTTCCTGAGGAAGTTCAAGGAGGCTACCGGTATGTCGCCCAACGAATATACCACCATCCACACCACCTGACTTCCGCCAGCAGCACTTACTCCCCCCTTGATCACTTTTATTTCACCCTGAGCGCCCTCATGGCATTGAGGACGGCGAGGACGGTGACACCCACGTCGGCAAAGACGGCGAGCCACATCGTGGCAATGCCTATAGCGGCCAGGATGAGCACCGCCACCTTGACGCCGATGGCGAAGACGACGTTCTGACGGGCTATCGCCAGCGTGCGCCGGGCGATACGGATGGCGAGGGCAATCTTCGAGGGCTTGTCGTCCATCAGCACCACGTCGGCCGCCTCGATGGCCGCATCACTCCCCAGTCCGCCCATAGCGATGCCGACGTCGGCCCGAGCCAGCACCGGGGCGTCGTTGATGCCGTCGCCGACGAAGGCGGTTTTGTTTCCTCCTTCCTCATTCCTCGAAAAAAACTCCACCTTCTCCTCCGGCAACAACTCCGCATGATACTCATCAATGCCGAGGGTCTGGGCCACATGCTCGGCCACCTCACGACGGTCGCCCGTCAACATCACCGTCTTCCGCACACCGAGGGCTTTCAGGGAGGTGATGGCCTCAGCACTGTCAGGCTTGATCTGGTCGTTGATGACGATATGTCCGGCATAGGCTCCGTCGATGGCCACATGGATCACCGTACCCGTGCGGTGCTCATCGTGGCATTGCGCACAGTCGTGCCACTCGGCACCCACGGCATCCATCATCTTCGTGTTGCCCACATTGACCATTGAACATTGACCATTGAGCATTTTTACCCTCGCACGGATACCATGACCGGCGATTTCCTCGACATCAGAGACCGTACAGCCGTCGGTAGCCTCATCAGGGAAGGCGTCACGCAAGGCCGCACCGATGGGATGGGTGGAGAAGTGCTCGACGTGAGCAGCGAGGTGGAGGAGATTTTTTTCGAGGAAGGAGGAAGGAGGAAGGAGGAAGGAATTACCATGCACCGCCTCGACGGCGAACTGCCCATGGGTGAGCGTACCCGTCTTATCGAAGACCACAGTATCCACCTTCGCCAGGACGTCCATGAAGTTGGCACCCTTCACGAGGATACCCTTGCGGGAAGCGCCTCCGATGCCACCGAAGAAGGTCAGGGGCACACTGATGACGAGGGCACAGGGACAGGAGACCACGAGGAACATCAGGGCACGATAAATCCATTGAACATTGAACATTGAACATTGAAAGATGTTCCACAGTGTCGGTATGATGGCGAGGGCCAGAGCGGCAAAGACCACGATGGGCGTGTAGATACGGGCAAAGCGGGTGATGAACGTCTCGCTCTGCGACTTATGCTCGCCGGCATCCTCCACCAGACGGATGATCTTCGAGACGGTGCTCTCGCCATAAGGCTTGGTGACACGCACCCTGAGAACACCAGAGAGATTGACACACCCCGAGATCACCTCGTCGCCGACATCTACGCCACGAGGCAACGACTCGCCCGTCAGCGCCACAGTATTCAGGGCACTCGTCCCCTCAATGACCACGCCGTCCAAGGGAATCTTCTCGCCCGGCTTGACGACGATGATGGAGTTCACGGCGACGGAGGAGGGAGGGAGGTCTTGTATTCGAGGAAGGAGGAAGGAGGAAGGAGGAAGGAGATTACTATCAAGTGCAGAACTATCAAGTGCAGAACTATCAAGCGCAGAACTATCAAGCGCAGAACTATCAAGTGCAGACTCAGTGGCAGAGGCAGATTGAGAAGCGGATTCTGTTTTTGTTTCTGCATCTATTTCTGCACTTTGAGTATTCTCCTTCCTCGTTCCTCCTTCCTCATTCCTCGAAATATCCTCATTCCTCGAAATATCCTCACTCCTCGATTCCACATGCGCCACATCCGGCCTGATATCCATCAGATGCGCAATGCTCTTCCGGCTCTGACCCTCGGCGTAACCCTCGAAGAGTTCACCCACCTGGAAGAAGAGCATCACGAAGACGGCCTCGGGAAACTCGGTCTCGGCACCGGGGAGGAAACCGATCAGGAGGGCACCGATGGTGGCCACAGACATGAGGAAATGCTCGTTGAAGGCATCACCGTGGGTGATACCCTCCCACGCCTCGTGAAGCGTCTCGTGGCCGATTAAGAGATAGGGGACGAGGTAGATGAGGAGAAGGGAGAATGGTGAGAGGGGGAAGATGTTTTCGAGGAAAGAGGAAGGAGGAAGGAGGAAGGAGAATACTCCATGCTCAATGAGAACGGCGATGATCAATAGGATGACAGTCGCAATGATAAGTCCAAGTTGACGTTTCAGCGAATGCTCATGGTGATGATGATGTTCGTGATCATGATGATGCTCATGGTGCTCATGTTCATGGTGCTCATGTTCGTGCTCAGAAGTAATCTCACTCCTCACTCCACACTCCTCACTCCTCGAAGAACCTCTCCTCGAACAACACTCCTCATGTAAATGTGCCATATCTTTGCAGTTTTATAAGTTTCACGCTGCAAAGGTACGGCACATTTCGTGCAACTGGGTTGCAAAGGCAACGAATCGCCTTATTTTCTTGAAGCCATGAAGCGGAAATCAATGGCACCGCCGAAGTCACCGATACGGTCGTCAGACATCGCCATCATCTGGAACTTCTTACCGTCCTTCTCCACCACATAACCGCGGACCTTCTCGGCCTTCAGTTGTGAAGCCGTCATCTCCTTGCCGCTGAAGGTGTGATAGCACTTCAGACCCTTGGCCTCAAAGACGTCGGCCAGTTTGTCGTGGACGGCATCCATATCGCCCTCGGCCAACTGGTGGTCGCCGAAGAAGGTGACAGAAATCGTGCCACCGGTGTCGGAACCATCCATCCTCACCACACGCACGTTGGGGATACCGGCCAGATCCTCGGCCTTGATGCCCAGAGCGTCGAAGGAGCCCTCATTCTCCACCTGAGTCTTCAGCGGACTGAGCGACACAGAGAAGTTGTAATCAATGTAGTACTCATCGTCGCGCTCTATCACCTCGAAGGCAGGATTGGGCTCGTCGGCATAGTACTCGAAACTCATGGGGTTCTCGAAGTCGAAGCACAGACGGAGTCGCATATCGTTCTTCTCACCAGGCAGATACAACAGGGCATCGGAATCCCTACGGCCATTGTCGATACGCTCCTGCGTATACCAGGGCACACGGAAACCCTTCTCCTGCAGTTTCTTCACATACGCCTGCATCTCCTCCTTGGTCACACCGTTATAGTCCACCTGATACTGGTAGGAAGTGTCGTCGGAGTCGAATTTCGTATACACGATGCGTCCCTTCGTCTCGATCTCAGGGATACCGTACTTGTCGTAGACAGAAGCCGGCCACTTGCCGTCGGCGAGCCCGCCGGCGTTCTCTGAGGATTCACTACTGGAGCCGCTGTTGCCGCTCTTTCCTCCACCGCAGGCCGTCAGCATGAGGGCTACGATGCACATTAAAGATAATGTCAGTTTCTTCATAAATTGTTTGTTGGGTTGGTTGGTAAAAATCCCGCAGAAACAGTTCTTATTTCTGCGGGAGGAATGAATATTACTTCTTGATAAACTCTACGCGACGGTTCTTGGCACGGCCTGCCTCGGTGGCGTTGTCGGCCACGGGTTCGTGAGAGCCCTTACCTACGGCACGCATATTGAACGGATCGCAGCCTAAGCCCTCGAGGGCCTTCACGACGGCCTCAGCACGCTGCTGGGAGAGCGGGTCGTTGATCTTGTCGGAGCCCTGGTTGTCGGTATGTCCCTGCACCTCGAAGCGGGCCGTCGGGTTCTTCTTCATATAGTCGGCCACCTTCTGGATCTCCTCCATCGACTCCGGCTTCAGCGTGGCCTTGCCCGTCTCGAAGAGGATATTGTTGGTCACGAACTTACCCGTCTCGGCAATGGCCTTCTCAACGGCAGAGAGGTCGGTGGTCTGGCGCTGATAGAGATCAACAGCACCCTTGGCGAGAATCACATGACCTATGCCACAATACGGGTAACCATCCTGGACATGGAATTCGAAACGACTGGGAGCCGCCACATTAGGCAGATTGATGACACGAGTTCCATTGATATAATATTTGAAAGCACGCTTGTTGAATGAAATAGCGAAATGGTTCCACTGTCCAAACTTAACACATTTCTCCAGATCATTCCATCTCAAATCGCCACTCACATTACCTGAAGCACCGCCACCCTTCTTAAATGAATAGTTTCCGTAAACATCTGGACTACCTGGGCGGAACATTTTATAGATATTGCCAAGTTCGTTGTCACCCTGATAGAAATAAATATGCCATGCCATCTGGTCTATATCACCAGGCTTGCACATAAACTCATCCCACTCGAGTGTGAATACATCAGGCAGATAAGACTTCATATTCTGCATCAGAGGGGAGAAAATAGTAGTTCCTGAGGTATTGCTGTGCGCATACTTCTTGCCGTTGACGGAAGCCACTTCCAAACTACCATCACTGATATCCCACTTAGAGGGGAATTCACCCATCTGCTCACCAGCGAAGTCATCCTCAAAGAGGATCACGCTACCGCGAACGAAGTCGCTCTTCTGATTCTTGGCATCAACAGGGGTATCATCACCCTGATCTGACACCTCGGCATCCTCGTATTCGATCTCGTCGTCATTAGAGCCTTTCTTTTTATTCAGGACGGCGTCAGAAGCCTCGTCAGCCTCCTTGTCGGCCTTGCGCTCCACATTGCGCTCTACGGCGTTCTTGGCAGCATCGACAGCCTTGTCCTTCAACCTACCCAGCCAGCCCTGTGCGCTGACACTCATGCTCAATGCGAAAATCATCGCAATCGTCATCAGAATTCTCTTTGTATTCATACTTTACTTTAATAGTTATTGTTATAGTTTTGCAAATTATCTGCCCAAAATTAAGCAATTTAACCATAATCAGCACCACCCTTTGGGTGGAATTACGTTAAAAGGGCTAAAATTCCACCCATTTGGGTGGTGATATCAGAAAAAATGCCTATCTTTGTAGCCAAATCAACACCATCCAGCCAACATGAAACATTACCGAATAGACGTCAACATCGTAGACCATCACACGATGGTAGGCCAAGGGCTCACCGACGCCATCAACCGCAGTAGCAGCATCCACGTCAGCCGGACGTTCAACACGCTGGAGGCCTGTCGGCAGACCCTGCAGGAGCGACGGCCCGACGTGCTGTTGCTCGACATCCCGACGGCTGTCAGCGAAGGCATTGACTTCTGTAAGGAGATCATCACGGCCTATCCGAAGATGAAGATCATCGCCGTCACCATCCATGATGAATATCCGGTCATCCAACGAATGCTGGAGACGGGGGTACACGGCTACGTGCTGAAGTATTCGCCGGTAGAACAACTCACAGAGGCCATCATCCGCGTGTGGCAGGGCGAACGCTATATCTGTCAGAAGACACAGGCCGTCATCAGTCAGTCGCAACAACGGATGGTCGCCCTCACACCCGTAGAGCGCAACATTCTGAGGCTGATCTGCGACGGTCTGACCAATCCGCAGACGGCCAACCGCCTCAGCCTCAGCACGGAGACCGTCAACTGGTACCGCAAACGGATCTTGGCCAAGTTCGGCGTGAACAACACCGTCAACCTGGTCAGACTCGTCCTGAAAGAAAAATTACTCTGATGGAAGAATCCCCTGCGGATGATACGGAAACGACCATATCATCCGCAGGAACTACATTATGCGTAGCATCCGAAGATGCTGTCTACGGTCTTGGCAGACATCTTCTTCGTGAAGAGGCTGACCAGGAACACCACGGGGAATCCTCCGACCATAGCAATGGCACCACAGTTGATCGGATTGATGGGATTGCCCAGCAACATATTGACCACCGTCAGACCGACGCCCCAGACGAAGCAGGCCCAGACGGAGGTGGTGGTCACGCCACGCCAATAGAGACCCAGCATGAACGGTGCGAGGAAAGCACCGGCCAAGGCACCCCAGGAGATACCCATCAACTGAGCGATAAACGTCGGCGGGTTGAGGGCGATGAGCAGGGAGATGGCGATAAAGAACATGATCAGCACACGCATCACCACCACCTTACGGCGCTCGATCTTCTCTGCCACAATATCGTCGATGGTACCATCCTCCACCTCACCAGGCAGAGATTTCTTGTCACGATAGATCAGGTCGAGAGTCATCGTGGAACTGGATGTGAGCACCAACGAGGCCAACGTCGACATGGAGGCCGAGAGCACCAACAGCACCACGAGGGCTATCAGCACGTCGGGCAACGTGACGAGCATGGCGGGCACAATAGAGTCGAAAGCAATCTTACCGTTGACGATCACCGGGTCGTAGAGGCGTCCGAAACCTCCGAGGAAGTAACAGCCACCAGCCACGATGAAGGCGAAGATGGTAGAGATGATGGTGCCACGCTTGATGGCGCTCTCATCGGTGATGGAATAGAACTTACCCACCATCTGTGGCAGTCCCATCGTACCCAGCGACGTCAGCACCACCACACCTAACAGTCCCCAAGGGTCAGGACCGAACCACGAGGCGAAGCCGCCATTGACCGAGGGGTCAGCGTCGGAAGGCAACAGTGACAGTTTGTCGACAGCCGCCGTGAAGCCTCCCTGTGCGTTGAGCACCGCCAAGATGATGGCCACGATACCGAACAGCATGATGATGCCCTGGATGAAGTCGTTCATCGCAGTGGCCTTGTAGCCGCCGAGAATGACATAGACCGCCGTCAGGACGGCCATGATCACCACACAATACTCATAAGGAATGCCGAAGCCCATCTCAAAGAGGGTTGAGATGCCTTTGTAGACACCAGCGGTATAGGGAATCAGGAACACGAAGGCAATGATGGAAGCAGCCACGCGCAGACCCTGATCGCTATAGCGGGTACCGAAGAAATCGGGCATCGTACGACTCTCGATATGCTGTGTCATCAACTTCGTACGGCGACCCAGCAACACCCAGGCCAGCCACGAACCGATTACGGCATTGCCCACACCAATCCATGTGGAAGACAAGCCATACTTCCAACCGAACTGTCCGGCATAGCCCACAAAGACCACTGCCGAGAAATAAGAGGTGCCAAAGGCGAAGGCCGTCAGCCACGGACCAACGGCACGTCCGCCCAACACAAATCCGTCAACACTACTGGCCTGCTTGCGGGTATAGAGCCCCACACCAATCATCACGGCCAGAAAAACAATTGTCAGTAATACTTTTATGATCATATTTTTTTCTTGTTTACGGTTTACAGTTTACGGTTTACAGTTGATTACTTCTATAGGTGGAATCCTCAGAACGGCTTGCCAGCATATCATCTGTAAACTGTAAACCGTCAACTGTAAACCAAAAACAACTAAAACGCCACCTGCATCTGGGCCTGGAGCCAGTTGTAGTCCTTCGAACTGATATTCTCGCCACAGAGGCAACGGGTGTACTGTAACTGCATACGGCACTTCTTATAGAACCAGTACTGGACGCCAATGGTAAGATTCGTCTGATCCCAGCCGTCCACTTTCGTGTTACGGTCGAAGGTCTCGCCGGAGGCCACAATGTCGAGGGCATCAAAAACGGGAATGCTGGTGGTGACATAGCCACCCATGCTACCCACTTCGCCGTCCTTACCACCCAGCCACTCTGCACGGATGCTGGCCGGACGGGCTTCCTTGTATTTCGCAGGTGAGTAGGCCGCTGTCTTATATTCGGCACCCACCGAGTAACGGTTTCGCTTATAGTTGTCGCCCACCTTGATGTCTGGGTTCCAGGCTGCTGTATTCACGGCACAGCCGGTACCGAGATAGCCTGATGCCACGAGGCGGAGACCGTTCATCGGACGCACCTCGAGTTTGGCGATAAAGTCTTTCTGGTTGTTCAGATCCCTGCGGTTGATACCCTGACCACTCATCAGGGCGAGGTTGTAGCGGATGGCGCCCTTGGCCAGTTCGCCGTAGAGTTCGAGTCCCATGTCGCGGCCATAGTTCACGCCGTTGAGGGGGTCGGGACCTTCGCCAGCCAGATAGAGCACGGCCTGCGAATAGACATCGATGAGTTCAAGTTGCGTCGGAGACAACGGGTTCTCCATCGAATAGGCGTGCTTGAACTGTCCGAGACGGACGGTCAGCGAGTTGTCTTTGGTGAGGCGATAGTCGGTGTAGAACTCCTGTACAACACTGGAGAAGTCGTGCATAAACATAAACGACCATCGGTCTGTGATGCGTGCTTTAGCCCATAGCAGTGTGCGTTTAAGGTTATAGGCGTTAGTGGGTTTGCCGTTCGAGTCCTGATAGGACCATCCTCCCTGGGCATAGCCGTTAAAGGTGATACGACTCGTGAAATCTTTCAACCAGTCTGGTTCAGACTTCTTCTGTTCCTGTTGCCCCATAGCGGCAACGCTACTGAACACGGCGAGCATCACCGCCAGTGTTCTTAGCAGAGCGAAACGGCCGTGCCGAGTGCTCGAGTTGCAAGTTTTCTTTTTCATTTTTTCATCTGGTTAAGAATTAAATAGTTCTTGCGGCTGCAAAAGTACAACATTTAACACAAACAAACGAATAAAATGAAAGAAATTTGTGCAAAAAGATATCAGAAAGCAAGCAGAAAGGCCTATTTCACGACAGAGAGTCTCCCGTTGTGAATATAGAGTCCCTTGCGAGACGGCTTGGAGACACGCACGCCTTGGAGGGTGTACCAGCCCCCGTTCTTCAGGTCACTTTCCTCGTTCCATTTCGCACTGACTATCGCCGACCAGCCGTCACCTCTGACGGGGATGGTGGTGTTCAGGTCATCTTCTCGGCACTCCCTCTCCGGATCACCATAATGACTTCTGTCTTCCAACATGCTGTGTACCAACTCGGTCAACTCCTCAAACGTCACATTATACGCCTCAAGAAAGCCACTAATCTGTTTATCATCCTTCATCCGGGGCAAGTATTCCGCATACTTCGCCAGGTACTCCGGCTGACGAGGGTCTTCAGGCTCATTGCCTACCACATACATCTTGAACAACTCAGCAAACAGACTGGAGACATCCTGATTGTGGGTGTAATTGTAGAAAAGTCTCTCCAAACCCTCTATCAGCCGAGTCTCTGCGAGGGTAGAAAAATCATCCACGCCTGGCAGTTCGGAGATATAGCGGGTCTGTATACGCATCGTGGCCCCATCATCGTTCAACGTCAACAGCCGATAGGGACTAGGATAAGCGGCACAAGAAGCGGTACAGATATCGAAGATCGTACGGGTCATATCGTTATTGGAATCCTTGGCAACATCTGAGGCATGAACATGACCAGAGAACACCACACTCACACCAGCATTGGACAGACGACTGCGTACACTCTCGTAACTATAGTAAGCATAACTGGCACCTTCAACAGGCACCCCTAGTTTCACCGCATAGGTGGAACTGAACTTCTCGACATTTGTCACATGAGGGAACAGGGCGTGATGCATCATCACGAATGCCAGTTTACCAGCCGCCGTAGCGTTTTCTGCCCGTTCTCGTACCCAGTCGAAGGTGGCTTTGGAGATGACACCGTTCAGGGGATCGCTGTCGTGACCAGTATCAATGCCAATCAGTACCAGGCCCTCGACAGGCTCACAACACCAGGTGAGCGTTGTCGGCTCACGGTCCATATCCTCACCGTAGCCAAAGTCTTTATACAGTTCAGCAAACTGCTGGGTGTTAATGGTATCTGCCTCGTAGGCCTCTTCTCCATTAAAGATGAGGGCATTGGAGGTGCCCATATCATGATTGCCCGGGACGACCAGCGCCTTGATGCCGGCCGCTTTCAGTTCCTGAAGTTTCTGTACGACATATTGATGACTCAGCCATTCTCCGTCCTTTGTCAAGTCACCTGAGATCAAGAAGATATCAGGCTTCTCCCGCAACGCAGTGGCAATGACTTCATCGTAGATAGCACGACTGTAGTCGTTGAGTTTGCGGTCGTAATAAGTGGCTTCATCCCATGCATCACCCTCTTTGATGAGCAGTCCCGGTCCCATCACATGGGGATCAGAGATCAACATGATGCGGGTCTTAGCGGGAACGGCCTGCCAAGAGAGATGAACAGCCATCATCAGGAACAGAATCCTGTTCCACCACACGCTTTTACTGATCATCATCTGCTTCATGTTACCAACTCATCTTTTTACCTTATTATAATATACTACTCGTTATCTCGGGGGCAAAGGTACAAAAAAAACAATAAAACCTTGCAAATAAATAAAAGAAAACACATTTTCCTTTTCCATTTCGCTCGTTTTTCGTAACTTTGCACTCGCAATTTCAAAACGAACGAATCAAATGATTGTCTGCATTGCAGAGAAACCCAGTGTGGCCCGGGATATAGCACGCATATTGGGGGCCAACAGTTCCCACGACGGGTATATGGAAGGTAACGGCTATCAGGTGACCTGGACTTTCGGGCATCTGTGTACCTTGAAGGAGCCTGGCGACTACTCCCAGGCCTGGAAGCCGTGGGCACTGACTCAACTGCCGATGGTGCCCCAGCGATTCGGCATCAAACTGATTCCTGACCGCGGTATCGAGAAACAGTTTACCATCATCGAGAGACTGATGCAGGCGGCAGACGGTATCGTGAACTGTGGTGACGCCGGACAGGAGGGAGAACTCATCCAGCGCTGGGTGATGCAGAAGGCACAGGCCAAGTGTCCCGTCAAGCGTCTCTGGATCTCATCCATGACCGATGAGGCCATCCGTGAGGGCTTTGCCAACCTGAAAGACCAGGGTGACTACCAGCCGCTCTATCTTGCCGGCCTCAGCCGTGCTATCGGCGACTGGCTCTTAGGCATGAATGCCACCCGTCTCTACACCCTGAAATATGGCCAGAACCGGCAGGTGCTCTCCATCGGTCGTGTGCAGACCCCTACCCTCGCCCTCATCGTGAACCGTCAGAAGGAGATTGAGAACTTCAAGCCTGAGCCCTACTGGGTGCTGGCAACCGTCTATCGGGATACCACCTTCACCGCCACTAAGGGGAAGTTCACCTCGAAGGAAGAGGGCGAGAAGGCCTTCGCCACCATCGAGGGCAAGCCCTTCACGGTAACGAAGGTGGAGAAGAAGGAGGGCAAGGAACAGCCACCGCAACTCTATGACCTCACCTCGCTACAGGTAGACTGTAACCGCAAGTTCGGCTACTCGGCAGAGATGACCCTGAACCTCATCCAGAGCCTCTACGAGAAGAAGTTCACCACCTATCCCCGTGTAGACACCCAGTATCTGAGCGACGACATCTATCCCAAGTGCCCACAGACACTGAATGGCCTCTATCAGGTGAAGTTTGCCGGCTTGGCTCCCTACGCAGAGTTTATCAAGCCCATCGGCGGAAAGGCCCTGAAGAAGTCGAAACGCGTTTTCGACACCTCGAAGGTGACCGACCACCACGCCATCATCCCCACAGGCGTCATTCCCCAGAACCTCAGCGACGCCGAGCGCAGAGTGTTCGACCTCGTCGCCAGACGTTTTATCGGTGTGTTCCTGCCAGACTGTAAGTTCGCCACGACCACGGTTATTGGAGAGGTGAGAGGTGAGGGGTCAGAGGTAGGAGAACACACAGAGGCAGACGACCCCATTGAATTTAAAGTTACAGGCAAGGAGATTCTCGACCCCGGCTGGCGCGTCGTCAGAGACAATAAGCCGGAATCAGAGAAAGAGGACATATCAGACACATCTCTTAACTCTGACCTCTCACCCCTCACCTCTGAAAAAGACGAGGAGCGCACGCTCCCCACCTTCGTCAAGGGTGAATCGGGCGACCACAAGCCCACCCTCACCGAGAAATGGACCACGCCCCCACCTTATTATAATGAGGCCTCCCTGCTCAGGGCGATGGAGACGGCCGGGAAGTTCGTGGAAGACGAGACCCTCCGTGCGGCGATGAAGGAGAACGGCATCGGCCGGCCGTCGTCAAGAGCCGGTATCATCGAGACCCTCTTCAAGCGCCACTATATCAAACGTGACCGCAAACGCCTCATCGCCACCCCGACAGGTATCGAACTCATCGACCTGATCCGCGAGGAACTGCTCAAGAGTTGCGAACTGACGGGTATCTGGGAGAAGAAACTACGCGACATTGAACATCAGAAATACGACGCCCAGCAGTTCATCGAAGAACTGAAGCAGCAGGTGGCCGAGATCGTACAGGAGGTGATGAGCGACACCAGCAACCGTCGCGTCACCGTACTGACGGATGCTGAACTGAAGAAAGTGAAGTCGCCCAAGACCGAGCCGGCCCCAAACAAGGACGCCAAGCCCAAGGCGACGAAAAAGAAAAAGACCGAGACACCCAAGGAAGGGGATGTCTGTCCGCTCTGCGGACAAGGTCATATCATCAAGGGCAAGACCGCCTATGGCTGTTCCCGTTGGAAGGAAGGCTGTACCTATCGGATACCCTTCGACACGAAATGATGACAGAGGCAGGCAATAAAATGCCTGTCTTTGCGTTTTAATAAGGTATGCGAAAATGTCACATCCTCATCCTGAGCGTCGTCGGTGCCCTGCTACTGAACAGTTGCGGGGCTGATCAGGCCATGAAGAAAGGCGATAAGTTCTATGCCGTCGGCGAATACTTCGATGCTGCCACACAGTATCGTAAGGCCTATACCCATACACCCAGCAAACAGAGAGTCCTGAAAGGCCAAAGGGCCATGAAGGTGGCAGACTGTTATCGTCGCATCCACTTCACCACGAAGGCCATCACGGCCTACCAGAATGCCATCCGCTACAAGCAGGATGACTCGCTCACACATCTCTACATGGGACAGTTGCACATGAGGAATGGCAGTTACAAGGAGGCCGCCAAGCATTTCCAGATGGCCATTGACTCCCTTTCTATGGTATATCATAATTCTAAGGAATCTGGGAACACAGGAGATTCTGAGCAACGCTCTGATAAAGAAAATGCTCAATTCCTAAATTCCATAGACAATTATATCTCTTTAGCAAAAACAGGACTGAAGGCCGCTCAGCAGGCACCAGACTGGAAGAAAGAAGGCTCTGACTATACCATCAAACGGATGGACCTCTTCAACTCCCGTCGTGCCGAATACTCTCCGATGCTCAGCGGTGACGAGGACGAGCAACTCTACTTCACCTCCACCCGTAATCAGGCTCAAGGCGACGAATATAGTGGCATCACTGGCGCCAAGAATGCCGACATCTTCCTCTCACAGAAAGACGACAAGGGCAAGTGGAGCAAGCCCCAGACCATCGACTCGGAACTGAACTCCACAATGGACGAGGGTGCCTGCTGCTTCTCCCCCGACGGCAAGAGCATGTACCTGACCATCTGCAAGACCGACCCCAACTATCCGCGCTATGCCACCATCGCCGTGTCGAATCGTAGCGACGCCTCATGGAGCAAGCCCACGGAACTGACGCTCTCAAAAGACACCCTCTCCAGTTTCGCCCATCCCGCCGTCTCGCCCGACGGACAGTGGCTCTACTTCGTCAGCGACATGCCCGGTGGCTTGGGAGGATTCGACATCTGGCGCTGTCAAATCCATGGCAATGAGGTCGGCAGTCTGGAGAATCTCGGTGAACCTGTCAACACCCCCGGCGACGAGATGTTCCCCACCTTCCGACCCAACGGCGACCTCTACTTCTCTTCCGACGGCCATCCCGGACTCGGCGGACTTGACATCTTCATAGCAAAATCCAAAGACAAAGATTTATTTACGACAACTGAGACAACCAAGGCAACTCTATCCGCCTCTGGCGGAGGGGCTCTCGCCAGTGGCGAGGAGAAAAAGTTGTCCAAGTTGTCTGAATTGTCGTATAAAATAGAGCACCCCGGTTTTCCCCTGAACTCCCAGGGCGACGATTTCGGAATGACCTTCGAGGGAAAGCGCAACCAAGGCTACTTCTGCTCAAACCGTGGGGATACCAGAGGCTACGATCATATCTACAGTTTCTTTAATCCGGAGATCGTACAGACCGTAAAGGGCTGGGTGTACGAACAGGATGGCTACGAACTGCCTGCCGCTCAGGTGTACATGGTTGGCAACGACGGCACGAACCTGAAACTGAGTGTCCGTGGCGACGGATCCTTCACCCAGGAGATCAAGCCCAACGTAGACTACGTACTGCTGGCCACCTGCAAGGGATTCCTGAACCATCAGGAGCAACTGCGAGTGGACCCCGTGACGAAGTCTGAAGAGTACGTGTTGCAGTTCCCTCTCGCCAATATCTCCGCCCCCGTACTGATTGAGAACATCTTCTACGATTTCGACAAGGCGACGTTGCGCCCGGAGTCTACCACCGCCCTCGACGAACTGGTACGGTTGCTGAACGAGAACCCGAACATCACCATCGAACTCTCCGCCCACACCGACTACAAAGGCTCTGACGAATACAACGAAGGTCTGTCCCAGCGTCGTGCAGAGAGCGTGGTGAACTACCTGATAGAACACGGCATCCCCTCAGACCGTCTCACGCCGAGAGGCTACGGCGAGGGGAAGCCCAAGACCATCAAACGCAAGGTGGCAGAAAGATATCCGTTCCTCAAGGAGGGGGATGTGCTGACAGAAGAGTACATCAACAAACTCCCGGAGGAACAGCAGGAACAGTGCAACCAGTTAAACCGTCGCACAGAGTTTATAGTGTTGCGGACAACTTACGGGCTGTTTGATAAGGCAGGTAAACTAATACAAATCCCACAACCAAAAGAATCATCCAAGGAGTCAGATGAAGTTCCGTCGTCGGAACTGTGGTAATGAACACTTCCAGACTGGTAATCACGCTGGCATAGAGCATCTGCAGACTGGCTTTCAACATCTCCCAACCGTTGAACACGAAGAACAGCACGAGCCCAATAGCCGTGCAGAACCAAGTCCACAACAACGACAGCCGATGAGGAGCCAGTGATCTCTGGTCGATGCGCTCCACCCGTTCCATCACCCGCTCCGTAAAGCCATTGTCTTCAATCTGCTGTCGGGTAGCCTGCTTGAAGAATTCTTCTATCAAAAGATTGTCTTTATCTGTCATAACCGTTTTGTTTTAAATAGTTAGCCATTTTCTCTTTTCCTCGCCGCAGATGCGACTTCACCGTATTCTCCGCGATACCTGTGATCTTGGCTATCTGGTCGATGGGATAGCCGTCGATGAGTTGTAGCGTGATGCACGTCCGTTCGTCTGGCTTCAACAGGGCGAGGGCTTGATGGATATCCATCTTGAGCGAGGAAGGAGGAACGAGGAACGAGGAAGGAGAATAGTCCTGCTGCAGAGAAGAATTCTGCCGGTATATCTGTGGATGAGAGTAATCTCCTTCCTCTTTCCTCCTTCCTCCTTCCTCGAAAGAGACCGTCTCAACCTTCCTCTTTCTCACCTCGTCGTAGAACACATTATAGGCAATTCGCATCAGCCAAGTGGAGAAACTCGCCATACCCCTGAACTTCGTGATGTTCACATAGGCCTTGATGAACGTCTCCTGAGCCAGGTCGTCGCTCAACTGTTCATCGCCCAGTGTCTGGTTGAGAAAGAACCGACGCACAGGCGACTGATATTTCCTGACAAGTTGGTCAAAGGCCTTCTTGTTCCGGAATACCGCCACCTGCGTCACCAGGGCTATGTCGTTGAACTCCACCATATTTTTTTTTGTTTATAGTTTATAGATGATTACTTCTATAGGCAGTTCTATAAGCAGTTCTATGGGCGTGCACGGTATTCATCTATAAACTATAAACACTAAACTATAAACTGTAAACCACACTACACCAATCTCCTTTCCGGCATCACGATCCACAGCACGATGTAGAAGATCAGTCCACAGAAGGCTGTAAAGAGCGTAAGGAAAGCGTAGGCTATACGCACCAGGACGGGATCAAATTCGAAATACTCTGCGAGTCCGCCGCATACACCGGCGATAACCCGGTCGTTTGAACGCATTAATCTCTTATTCATTGTTGTAATTATTTGTGGGGTTGTTGTAATTGTCTACACGATTATCATTCAGAGGGTCGTTGTCGGAACCCGACTTCTTGGCGATGACCACCTTGCCGAGACCGATACAGAACACGAGCGCACCAATACCGAAGCCGATTTTTCCTGCCACGATGCCGAGGAAGATGGCGAGACCGATGCCGAGGAAGATCTGACGCAGACCAGCAGTGTATTCATTGGACTCCTCCTTGGTGTTCGGGGTTTGGCCTTTCAGCACCTCATCAGGAATCGGCTGTCCGTTCTGGATGGCCATCTGTGCCAATTTATAACGCTCCTTACGGTTCTTGTTCACGAAATAAAAGACCACGAAAATGATCAGCAGCGGTGCCAACAGGAAGATGACGATGATAGAGACGATGCTCACGGCGACCCAGGGTCCAAAGAAGCCCCCCATGGTTTCCATCACCTCCTTAAGTTCCTGTGCATCCCTGCTGGAGTAGGTCACACTGCGGGTGACATACTGATCGTCTTCGGCTTCCTCCGCATCTTTGGCTACGGCAGTAGTGTCTGAAAAGGCTTCGATTGCATCCTTTGTCTTAGTAGAGTCCACCTGCACCGTCCGGGGCGTGTGGCGGTGCTTCTGTGCTACGGCTTCAGTATTCATACTGAGCACGAGCACCATCATTAATGAGATTAATAACTGTTTCATATCTTCTTTTATTTAAATTTCTACAGCCGTTTGACGTAACAAATCATAAATTAGTTGCAAAGATAGTGGTTTTTCCTATATTTTTTTTAATTTTGCATGCAAATTATGCAGTTACCGGAAGATTTCATCCGTGAGACAAGGCTGTTGATGGGCGAAGACCGCTTCAACCGCTTCCTCGGAGCCTTCGACGAAGAGGCCCCCGTGAGTATACGGATTAATCCGAGATATTCGAGGAGTGAGGAGTGTGGAGTATGGAGTGAGAAATGTTCTGAGGCAGAATCAGCACCAGAGAGTAATCTCACTCCACACTCCTCACTCCTCACTCCACAAATCAAAGTTCCCTGGTGTCCCGAGGGCTTCTACCTCTCCGGCCGTCCCCAGTTCACCTTCGATCCCCTCTTCCATGCCGGTTGCTACTACGTCCAGGAGGCCGCCTCGATGTTCGTCACCCATATTTTGCGGGCGGTAGCAAATTCTTCACTCTTCACTCTTCACTCTTCACTTAATGTCCTCGACCTCTGTGCCGCTCCCGGTGGTAAGTCGACGGCCATGCGGACAGTCCTTCCCGAGGGTAGCATCCTCGTGAGCAACGAACCCAACCCCACACGGGCTCAGATCCTACTGGAGAACATCACGAAGTGGGGCTGGCCCGACTGTATCGTGACCAACAACTACCCCCGTGACTTCAGGAAGGCGAAGGCGAAGTTCGACCTTATCCTCTGCGACGTCCCCTGTTCCGGTGAAGGCATGTTCCGCAAGGACCCACAGGCCATCAGCGAATGGAGCCTGCAGAACGTTGAGAAGTGCTGGCGCCTGCAACGGGAGATCGTCGCTGATGCTTGGGAGTGTCTGAATCCCGGTGGCTTATTAATATATAGTACGTGTACCTTTAATATCAAGGAGGACGAAGAGAACGTGCGTTGGATCCTCGACACCTACGATGCCGAGCCCCTCACCATCCCCACCGATCCGTCATGGAACATCACCGGTTCCCTCCTTCCCGGCTTCGACGCCCCCGTCTATCGTTTCATCCCTGGCATCACCCGGAGCGAAGGGTTGTTCATGTGCGTTCTGCGCAAATCACCGAGGAAGGAGGAAAGAGGAATGAGGAAGGAGAATACTCTGACGATAGAATTATTGCAGAAAAACAAATGCCTTAAAATCATGGACATAGGTAATCTCCTTCCTCATTCCTCTTTCCTCTTTCCTCGAATAGACCTCCCCTACTCCGACGCATTAAAATATCTCCGTGGCGAGGCCCTCGTCCTCCCACCCGACACCCCTCAGGGCATCGTGACCGTCACCTACAAGGGTGCCCCCCTCGGTCCCGTCAAGAACATCGGTTCCCGCGCCAACAACCTATACCCCAAGCCCTGGCGCATCAAGACCACCCACTTGCCCACCGAGCCCGTGGTAATCATCTGTAAACCGTAAACTGTAAACAAAAAAAATAAAACATATGAAACAATATCTCGACATCCTCAACCGCATCCTCACCGAAGGCACCGAGAAAGGTGACCGTACCGGTACAGGTACCATCAGCATCTTCGGCACCCAGTCGCGCTACAACCTCGACGACGGTTTCCCCCTGCTCACCACAAAGAAACTTCATCTGAAGTCCATCATTTACGAACTGCTCTGGTTCCTCAAGGGCGACACCAACGTCAAGTACCTCCAGGAACATGGTGTCCGTATCTGGAACGAGTGGGCCGACGAGAACGGCGAACTCGGACCTGTCTATGGTCATCAGTGGCGTTCATGGCCCGATTACAACGGTGGCACGATAGACCAGATCCAATACGTGCTCGACCAGTTGAAGAACAACCCCAACTCCCGACGCATGATTGTCTCCGCCTGGAACGTGGCTGAGGTGAATCAGATGGCGCTCCCGCCCTGTCACACCATCTTCCAGTTCTATGTGGCCGGTGACCGTCTCTCGCTCCAACTCTACCAACGGTCGGCAGACACCTTCCTCGGCGTACCCTTCAACATCGCCTCCTATGCCTTGCTCCTGATGATGATGGCACAGGTGACGGGCTACAAACCCGGTGACTTCATCCACACCACGGGTGACACCCACCTCTACCTGAACCACATCGAACAGGCTCGCCTCCAACTCACCCGTGAACCCCGTCCCTTGCCTCAGATGAAGATCAATCCTAATGTCAAGTCGCTCTTCGATTTCCAGTATGAGGACTTCGAACTCATCGGCTACGATCCCCATCCACATATCAAGGCAGAAGTGAGTGTATAATTTTTGTTTACGGTTTACAGTTTACGGTTTACAGATGATATGCTGGCAAGCCATTCACTGACTCCTATGTAATCAACTGTAAACCGTAAACTATAAACTGTAAACAAAGAAAGAATATGATTAACATTATCGCAGCAGTAGCAAAGAACCGGGCCATCGGATACAAGAACAAGTTAATCTACTGGCTCCCCAACGACCTAAAGCGCTTCAAGGCCCTTACCACGGGTCACACGATCATCATGGGGCGCAACACCTTCCTCTCCCTCCCCAAGGGAGCCCTCCCCAACCGTCGTAACATCGTCTTAAGCCGAAGCGCCTTTGTTTCCCCTCCTGAGTCAGGAGGGGTTAGGGGTGGTCTGCGCTCGGCCGAAGGACGCTTGTTACCAAAGGGACGCAAGAAGAACGGCCAAACAAATAATAACCTGCACGACCTCTACCCTGGTTGCGATGTCTTCCCCTCCCTCGAAGAGGCTCTTGCCCACTGCACCCCCGACGAGGATATCTACATCATCGGCGGAGCCTCCGTCTACCGTCAGGCCCTCCCCCTCGCCGACCGTCTTTGTCTCACGGAGATCGACGACACCCCCGCCGAGGCCGACACCTTCTTCCCGCCTTACGAAGATGACTGGAAAGAAGAACAGCGCGAAGACCATGACGTCGACGAAAAGCACGCTCACCGCTACGCCTTCGTCGACTACATCCGTAAATAACGAACCATCCCCGCTTCCCAAGCGGGGATGATTCGTTTATGAAGTATAAGTGTGTACGCTGGTGCCCTGGGCCGAAGGCAGGTAGTTGATGCCCCACCAGCACATTTGAAGCAACACAAACGAGACGAGGAGAACCCCAAGAGCCAGACGCGGATTGTGATTCGGCAACTGTCGGTAATGTATATAAATAAGGTACGCGAACCAAGTGATAGCCGCCCACGTCTCCTTTGGGTCCCACGACCAGTAGTGCCCCCAAGCCTCCTTTGCCCAGAGTGCACCGAAGAGCATACCGAAGGTTATAAAAGCAAAACCCACATAGACGAGATTATCCGTAATGGAAAGTTCGGTGGTGAGGGTCTCCGACTTCTCACCTTTCACCTCTAACTTCCCACCTCTAACCTCTAACCTCTTACCTCTTACCAAAACAAACAATGCCATCACCGTTGCCGCGCCAAGAAGGGCGTAGGCAAACATATAGACTATCACATGAGGTGCAAACCACGGACTCTGCAGGGCCGGCATCAGTGTCTTCGAATGAATCTCCGGTTTAAAGAGGTTCACACAGATGAACACCAGCGACAAGATTGTCGAGAACGTCAGGATCCACTTGTACTTCCAGCGTGAATAGACCATCAGTCCCGCCAACGGCAGGAAGAACGAATACCACAGTCGTGTCTCCCCCATCGTCCTCAATGGAGGCCGTTCCAACGAGATCCACATCGACAGGATAAACCCGAAGAACACCAGCAGGCCCACAACCGTCGTCAAATAGGCTACTGCAGACTTCTCTTTCCATGCAGACCAGGCCCCTATGCCCCACATCAGCACCGCCACCACCGCAAAATATACAAACTCCTCCCAGGTAATCATCTGTAAACCGTAAACTATAAACTGTAAACCGTAAACTGTAAACCGTAAACTGTAAACTAAAACTATCTCCTTCCTCCCATTACGAACATGAGCACCCCTCCGGCCAGCATCATATAGATACCCGCATAGACATAAGGCAACCACGGGTCACTCACCATCTCCAATATCGATGTGTTGCTCTGTGCACCCATCGACGTGTCATAGCCATACTGATAGATCTTCCATCCCTCGACCTCTGCCGGCTTGTTCACATCGACGGTCGCCCCGTATTTCTCCCCTTTCTTCGTCCGGATATCAATCACAGAGGCAAAGCGTTTCGGTGAACCGTCATCGTAGGTCTCCATGATAAACTGCTTCAGTTCGATGGTCAGCGGCAACTCCTTCACATGCCCCTGCTGGTCCAGTGCCCGCCACTCCGGCTCTCCGATGGCCGTAACCATCTTCAACCGCTGCATGTCGGCATTGCCAAGCGTGGCTGTCGTCATCGTGACAAACAGTCCCAGATGGAACAGAGCAGCCACCACCTTACTCGGTGTCTTCAGACGGGCACCGCTCTTCAGCACCACCAGACCGACGATCAGCGCCATATAGACATAGGTCAACACGAAAGGCCAGTACGTCAGCATATTGTTCAGTCCCGTGCCACTCGCCGTCTGCCGCGTCAGTCCCATGACGACCGTCAACACCACGGCATAGCACATCACCGGAATGGCGGCCTGATACGTCGACAAGAACCTCAAGGCGTAGACCTTCCCTCTCAACAGATGTATGGCAATGATGATTGTCACAAACAGTGCCAGCACGATGCCATTCACCGGCCAGGCAAACGCATCCCACGTCACAGGTCCGACACTCAGTTGCAGTGCCAGTCCCGCCACTATCAGACTTCCCCCGATCAGGAAGCCCTCTTTCATAGTCCAAGGTTTATTCCACAACGGGCGAAGGCCCGGATTAGTTGTCTGTGTTGTTGTCATTTACTAAAAATTAGAATACAGGCAGCATCTGCAACTGCTGCATCAGTGTCTGTGCCATCCGCACATGCCCTTCGTCGTTCGGGTGAAGACGGTCGTTCTCAGCATTCTTGAAGTACGGTGTCATCTCGTCCATCAGCGGATAGAGACCGCAGAGGGCATTCATATCAATCACCGGCACCGCCCAGAGGTTGCCCGCCTCCTTCACTGACTGCACGTAAGCATCGATATACTCACCGCACTGGTTCGTATAGTCCTCCCTCGGTTGCCAGTTGTTGTCGTTGGCATAGAACTCCGCCCGGTGTATCGGTGTCAGCAGTACGATCTGCTTCCGGGGATACATCCGTTTCACACAGTCCAGCGCCTTGTTGATACGTCCTCGATACGTCGAGTCGCTCATCACCGGATATCGGTGTCTGCGGTCTACCTGATGCTTCGGCTCATGGATGCCCGCCATCACCTTCTCAGGCCTTTCTGTAAACCACTCCCCGATGGGCACACCGGCATTGTAATCATTCGTGCCGATGAAGATGAGAATGGCATCCACGCTGTCGCCATGCTCCTCCTTCAGTTTCTGTGCCTGTCGGGGGATATCGTTCCACTGCCGGCCACTCACCCCATAGACATACGGCGTGATGCCGAGCCAGTCCTTCAGGAAGCCCCAGTACTTCTTCTTCGACCCGTTGTTCTTCGGGTCCGTTATCGAGTCCCCGAAATACGCCACTCGTTTCCCTTTCCACGGATGCCACTGAGGCACCTCGGGTGTAGCGATGATGGCCTGTGTCCTTCCCGGCACAGCCATCACCACCACAAACAATATCAACAATAATCTCTTCATTTAATCATTCTGCTTTTTTGCCGATGACAACATTCGTATGGCCCGTCACCTCGGCATTGTTACCAGCACCGTAGACATTGCCCTGTATATCAGCTCCCTTGACAAGAATGCAGTAAACAGTATTGGGCTGGGCAATAACTGGTGCTGCCGGTGTCTCAGGTGTTGCAGGTGCTGCCGGTTCTACCAAGGTGTATACGTAATTCGGTGCCTCACCCGAGCGGATATAGTAGCCAGTCACATCAGTCTCTCCTGGGATGATACCGGCCAAGACCTCATATTCATTCGTACCGATATTCACTGTCGTATTACCCTCCACCGGAGCAGCATTACCGCCACCAAAGACATTACCGATGACACCTATCTTGCCTGCTTCGTGAGGATAGAGTTTGACAGTTGTCTGCTTGTCCAACGATTTGGCATCGATTCCCTCAAAGTTCTGACCTCCGCCTTGTACCATTCCCACATTGATGTTAACTGTTGGGTTACCCCTCACGACAGCACCGGCACCCAAGCCACCACCATAGATCGTTCCGATACTGGTAAAGGACCGGACATTGACTCTCGGCGACTGATAATTAGCGCCATAACTCTTTGGTACATCATAAGGAGCCAAGTTACCACCGCCGTAAAGTTCACCGATAATGATACCAGGCTTTCCACAAGTAGGACACTCTTCGATGTTCACCTCGACATAGCCGTCGATCTCACCACTTGACCTATTACCGCCAAACACACGTTCAAACTTACCACTGGTAATGGTCAGGCTGACATCGTTACCGACATTGGCCTCACGTGCACCGGCATAGATCTCTCCGATCCAGTCGTCCGGCATACAACCCAGCACGACCTCGGCACCGCCTTCCATCGGGGCTTTCTTACCGCCACCATAGATTTCCTGGACTTCCAGCTTATCGCAGCAGCCAGGATCGTTAGTCTTGTCAACAGTTGTCACATTGGAGCGGGCACGGATATCACCCTTAGTGTTACTACCGCCATAGACGTTGTTAACTTTTCCTGCCATTAGTTGAACAACAGTCTGACCACTTCCTAAAAGATACGAAACTTTATTGGTACTCGTCAGATCGGAATTAGTATAGTATCCAATATTTGCACCTGGATTATCATCACCGGCACCATAACCACCGCCATATAGGTTATCGATGATCTCTGTACCCTTGATGAGCACATCCGTGGCAGGTACAGCAGCACCATAGCCACCACCATATACCTCTTCGATACTCGTCAGGTCGCAACCCTCGATGATAACCTCGGTACTCTGCTTCGTATCGGTATCCGCCGGCACATAGTCGGAACTCTTACCGCCGCCATAGACACCAGTGACATCATACAGTCCGTCGACCTTGGCATTAAGGGCTGAAGTAGTTTCATTCTGAGTACCATGTACATGCACCAGAACATGTCCCTTAGGTGTTCCGTTCACGTTATTGGCACCGAAGACGTTACCCTTGACGACCGCTCCCTTAGCTGTAGACTTCACTCTATAATATTTAGAATCAATTATCTCCAATGACTTATCTTCTCCTGTCAATGAAGACAATGTCGTAGCATCAACATCAGTCTCAGCATGCAGTCCATTCAGATTCACCTTAGTATTACCGACATCGGCAGCAGTGGTCGCATTACCCAAACCGCCACCGAACACATCACCCTTGACGGTACCGCCAAGGAGATTAACAATCGTGGTATTGGTGGCTGACAACGTATTAGCCTTACCCAAAGCGCCACCACCATAGACATCACCATTGATGGTGCCATCAAGGACGGTAATCCTGGTGTCGCTCCTCACACGTCCGGCAGCATCATTATCCGAAATTCCTTTTCCGCCACCAAAGACATTACCCTCTATGGTATTTCCATCGGCGTTTTGAATTGTCAAAATTTCGCCACCGAGAATCTTCACTTCAGTATCACGCTGAACGAAACCACTCTCGCTACCGCCATAAACAGAGCCTTTGACTGATGCGTTTCCATTGATGGTCAGTCTGGTATCGGTAGCCAAGGCCAGTGTCTGCAGGAAATTCATATACTTCGTCTTTGTGTCGAAATATTCCCAGACGTATGTGTGAGTAGCATCTGAGAATTCCCATAATTCTTTGTTGGCGTCAGTATAGAGTCCTGAGGCGAATGTCATCATTCGTTTCGGTCTGTTTGCATTATCAGCATAGGTATAAGTCTTCTTTGACTCATCAACTCCCATACCTGCACCGAAGACATTTCCTATACCATTTGCTCCAATGACGGCATTGCCTTGAACGGTGACGACACATTCTCCGCCACTTACCAGTGTAGACGGCATACCCGAACTGTCGAGTCCATATCTGCCAACCGCAGCAATCTGTCCACCGCCATAGACACTATTTCCAACCTTGGCATTACCCTGAACGATTACTGCTGTGTTACCACGCACTAGAGCCGAGTAGCCATGTGTCTCTACGCCAGCACCGGCACCGAACACGCTGCCTGTGATAGTGGGGGCGGAATCTCCAGTTGCGGAACCTATCGTCACTGCCGAGTTCTGATCCACTCGACCGACTTCTCCGCCGCCATAGACATTGCCACCAACCTTACCGTCGCTGACAGTAACACTCGTTTCCCTCACCATGGCTCTCTCACACTCGAAGGTGTCATCCTTACCCTTACCGGCACCGAAGACATGACCCGTTATCGTGCCACCTGCGACTCCAACCGTACAAAGGCCAGTGTTTTCAGTCCATGTGTATTCCTTATGGTCAGGAGTAGTAAACATACCCACATAGCCTAACTCACCGCCGCCATAGACATTTTGGTAAATAGTTGGCGTAGTCGTAGTACCACCGGATGTACCATTTTCAATATTGACATTGGTGTTACCCTTGACAATACCTGCCCCCACATAGGTCTGGGCAGGATCAAGATAACCCTTACCGCCACCAAAGACGTTACCTATTTCAACATTGTCACCACCTGATTTACCGATGGTACCACCAGAGATGTTTACGGTTGCTTTCTCTATTACGGTACCCATCTCACCGCCACCATAGACATTACGTTTGATGATACCGCCCGTGACGTTCACCTCGGTTGTCTTCGCTGTAGCCAGCAATGCCCAGTGATTTTGATCATCGAAAGGAGATCCGTCAATTTTGGCGAGACGTCCCATAGAGCCACCGAACACATTTCCACTATGTTCACCCTCCATATCGTCTGCAAACTCTTTACCAATCGTTCCGCCATTAACCGTCACGATGATATGTCCACGACCTTTGGTATAGAATGTTCCCGCAGACTCTGAACTTGGATTAGGATAAGAGCCATCGTACTCATTATCTTCTCGCATCTTGCCATAAGGCTTTACACCGCCGACTTCTTCATCTACCAAGTAGAGACCATAGCCAACAGAGGCCAAACGGCCACCGCCATAGATAGAGCCAAGCATTGTGCCACCATTGAGAGTCAAATCAACAGAACCGCCCACATTACCGGCAGTAAGCGCCTCGCCACCGAATCCACGGCCACCACCGAACACGTTACCATCAACGTATGTGGAACCGACCGTACCAATCTTCGGACCGGTGCCGTCAGTCTTACCAATGGTAACCGACGTGTTTCTAAGTACGTGGCCATCCTCACCACCACCGAATACAGAGCCATAGATTCTACCGCCCTCAACATTAACAATAGCATCATTCACATTTGTTTCCTTGTTGAAGTAGATACGCTGGTCACCCTTACCGGCACCGAAGAGGTAACAAGTCACTGGGTGATTCTTTATCTGCTGAGGTGTACGCGGCACACCTATCGATCCATCCGTCATCTTGACAGTGGCCTTACCCAGCACATTCGTAGACTCACAGCCACCATAGACGTTGGTCAGAATGTGACCACCGCTGATTTCCACGTAGGTGTCGCCTTTAACCGTTCCTGCACTACTGAGGTATTTACTGATACCCTCTGTGGTATCAAAGTAAGGCACGCTACCAGATCCACCGCCAAAGACATTACCATAATAAGTATGGCCATCCGAGGCAATACGCCTGCCCCCTTCAGTAGATTTTCCACCTGGATATTGGTCTAAATTTCCAAAGGCGTTTGCATTCGGGTCATAGGGCGCGTAAATTATCTTCTTTTTTGTACCGTCACCTTCTTCTGTTCCATAGTCCCAACTGGCGCACTCCAAATCATCTGTCGGTACGTAACCATCTGCCCAAACGTCGTCTCCGTAAGGCGCTGTTGCATTCTTACCACAACCAATCTGTCCGCTCTTGATATACACTTTGGTATCGAACTGCACAAGACCATTCTCGCTACCGCCATAGACAGAACCCTTTACGAAGGGCTTGCTAGTGTCATCACCGATGATCACATTTGCGTAACTGGACAAAGCCAGAGTTTGAATAAAGATAATGTATGCATCCCTGTCAGCGAAATATTCCCAGACATTTTTGTTATTAATGTCATTCGGATCAACATAATCCCAATCGGTACCCTTTTTGGCATCCGTATGGATTGTCTCATCACGCAGCACCATGCGTTTGGGCTTATGCTCCTTATCGACATAAGTATAATTTTTAGGCAAGACACCCTTACCGGCACCAAAAACATGACCTGCATCGTCTGGCACATCCGATCCATCAGTGATCTCAGGATGATACATCTTCATGGGTTTGTCAGGACCGATGATCGCATTGTCTTTTACCGTGACCTTACAGTTACCGCTCGTAGTATTGGCCAATGCGTATGGCATTCCTAAATGTGCATCATATCCTTGAAAACGAGCGTCTTCTACCTCAGCCTCTGTCCTAGGAACATTGTACCTGGCTACCGAGGCGATTTCGCCTCCTCCATAGACGTTATGTTCCACCTTGGCATCAGCCTGAATGATGACAGTCGGATTACCACGCACCAGAGCAGCATAGCCATGCTCTTCTTCGCCCTTGCCGCCGCCGAATACACTACCCTTGATAACGGGTTTGCTCTTATCCGAGCCGGCATCCGCGAGACCGATTGTCACCACAGTATTCTTTTCTACACGGCCTATCTCGCCGCCGCCATAGACATTACAATCTACCGTTCCGTTACCGATGGTGACATGCGTTCCGCCATCAGGATTATTTACGCCATCACCATCTTTTCCAATCATGGCCTTCTCACATAAGAATGTATCAGCCTTACCCTTACCACCGCCAAACACATTACCGGTAATCTTGGCACCGTTGCGGTCTAAGGTTTCTTCCACCTCCGTCACATTTCCTTCATTATCCTTCACAAACTTAACACATGTACCTGTACCGATTTCCACATACGTGTCACCGATAATATCGGCCATGTTGCCACCACCATAGATGTTGCCAATCTCGCCAAGAGGAAGAACCGCATAATACTTTGTCACTGCACTAGTTCCTTCTCCAGTTGTTTCCGAAGTCACATCAGTATAAGCATTATCCATAGCATCCTTGTAGACGTATGAGCCCTCTGTTCCTGTTCTCGTCACTAACACCTTACCCTCTTTCATGTTGACATTGACATGTGGGTTACCTACGAGTTTAGCCTGATAGCCGCCACCGAAGATATTACCGATATAAGAAGCAGATACGACATAGAGACAGGGATCCTGACGAGGTTTTTCCAAAGCACCTTCCTCACCTTTCATGAGCGGTATGCGTTCTTGGATTGGGTTTCCATTCTCATCGGTCTTATCTATATAGGCGTATGATCCATCTGCATTTTTCTTATAGCCATAGACCGAGTAAGGTGCCAGGTAACCGCCGATATACAAGTTGTCAATACGAATCGGCTCACATCCGCCTTCCTCGATGGTGACGGTGATGGAACCATTGATGGCACCACTGGTATTGTTACCACCAAACACACGTTCCAATGTCGAGCCATTGGTAATCGTCAAGTTGATATCGTTATCCACATCCGCGTTCTTTGAGCCACCGAACATTTCCTTGATACCATGAGCACAATCTGCCACCATGTCAACCCTACCGTCGCTTTCGGCAAGATTTCCTCCACCGTATGACGTACCCACAGACATGGTGCACCCACCATTGGCAGAATAGACAGACGATAGCAGTGTCCTGACATTTCCTCTCAAATTACTGCCGCCGTATGAGGTATGAATCGTTCCGCCATAAACCTCCAGTCTGGCGATACCTGAACCATATCGTAAGGCTGCTGCTGCAGAATTGTCAGCCAAACGTTCTTCTTTCGTATCAAAAGCCGTATCATCCACAGCCAGATAATATGGACTGGCAACTGTTCCTGGCGACGTTCCTGAAGGATTAAGAATGGTGTAGTTGAAATAACCCACATTTGCGCCAGGATTCTGATACCAGACATCAGAACCACCTTCCTTCAACGAGTAGTTATCTTTGCCGTTACCGCCGCCGAACACCTCATCAATCTCATATGTACCATTAATTTCTACGAATGTGGCCGGGACAGAAGCGGCATTACCACCACCATACACCTGCCTGATACTGGTCAGATCACAGCCGTCGATGATCACTTGTGAGCGGGCTGCATTCAGAACAGTCTCATCAGTTGAGGCTGCATCTACCGGTATGTACGGAGATAAGTTACCACCACCATACACAGCATCCACGTCGTATGGACTGGACCCTGGATTATCCCTATTTCTTGTCTTCGTAGAAATATTACTTGTTGTAGCGCTCTGCGTAGCAAACACATGTACCTTAACCTTACCCTTCGGCGTACCATTCAGATTGTTACAGCCAAAGACACGGTAGACAGAACATCCTGGCTGGCTGCCATTAGCAGGTCCACCTGAGTTATTATTATTCAACTCTACTAACACATCGCCATACACCATGGCCGCAATATCAGGTTTACCATCTACAGCTTTCTGACCCAGTCCACCACCGTAGGCATTACCCCTAATGGTACCGCCCGTCAGGTTGACGGTAGTTTTGTAATTGGCATAATAAGTTGTACCTGATTGTACTGTAGCATTTTTGTCTGTGATTAATGCATTCTCCGACGCTGTCGTATAATATCCTGTTGCAGGAGACCCAGGAATGAGGTTGGGAAGTTCGACGTAACCTTTCAGTTCATTTTGATCAGCATCCCACATGGCAGTATTCGTGTCTGCCAAAGCGCCTCCGCCATAGACATCTTCGTTCACGGTTCCGCCTGTTACATTGACATCCACACCACCTAAGGTAACGCCCCTCTCACCGCCGCCATAGACAGAGCCATAGACAGAGGAACTTCCGCCGACGGTCACATGGGTATTGCTGGTTAATGCCAGGGTCTTCAGGAAATCAAGATAATCTTGTTCTGTTTTATAATATCTCTTAATAAATTTTTGTCCAGTATATCCTTCATCATAAGTCGTATAATAATCCCAAGTATCACCAGCGCTATCACTTGGACGGTTTTCATAGAGCTGCATACTATAAACACTCTTATAATTAGAAGAATTATACACAGGTGTAACACCCTTGCAGGCACCAAAGATGTTGTGTCCAGTACCATCTGATCCGATCTTGGCTTCTCCAAGGATCTTGACGGTACAAGTTCCACCGTTTTTCGGTTTTGTCGGTAATCCACCAACTACATCAAATTTACCTACCGAAGCCGTTTCACCACCTCCATAGACACTGCCTCCGACCTGGGCTTTGCCCTGAACGATAACATCACTATTGCCACGTACCAGAGCCGAGTAGCCATGTGTGGCCAAGCCAGCGCCAGCACCAAACACATCACCGGTGATTACGAGAGCATCTGTTACAGTCGGATTTCCAATTGTCATTTTCGCATCATCTTCCACGCGGCCCACCTCGCCGCCGCCATAGACGTTGCCTTTCACCGTTCCGGCACTGACGATGACATCCGTTGCATATACGATGGCTTTCTCACACCACCATGTTTCGAAACTACCCCGACCCGCTCCAAACACATTGCCATGTTTGGTCTTATCAGAAGGATTGTCAATACCGATCGTACCACCAGAGACAGTTACTTTACAAATACCTGTGTTATTATTAGTGCCATCGATGGTGTTATTGTTATGGACATTGGCAGTGACACCATCACTTTGCTTCCAGAAATAATTATAAGTTAGTTTACCATCTTTTTTCTCAGTCTTGTCAATGACACCCACATCGCCCAAACTTCCGCCACCATAGACGTTACCCTGAACAGCTCCACCACTGACAGCGAGGTCGGTGTTTCCTTTCACTTTTCCGGCCTCTGCAAAAGAAGCGAGACCAAGTCCACCGCCAAAGGCATCACCATTCACCGTTCCACCCTTTATCTCGACTTTAGTATCGTGCTGCACAAAGCCACTCTCGCTACCCCCATAGACGGAGCCCTTGACGGTAGCCGACCCGTCGATGGTCACATTAGAATTGGTGACCAAGGCCAGAGTCTGCAGGAACACTAAATACAGTTCCTCTGCTGTCTTTCCTAGAGTAGTATCATCAGTAAAAGGTACCAAACTGCCACCATCATCATTTTTAACCATCCTTTCTGTCGTTCCTAGAGTAAAACTAGGATTAACTCCTTTTCCGGCACCGAAGACATGTCCTGCATTGGCGGAAGCACCTGCATCGGGACCGATTTGTGCACTGCCCTGGATGGTGACTTTACATATTCCGCCACTCCGTTGTTGGTACGGCATTCCCTCGGGCACATCAGGCGCTTGAGGCTCTGTTTCACCATCACAAACAGTAGTAGGAATATTTTTAACCCAATATCTGCCCACTGTCGACTTCTCACCGCCTCCATAGACGTTTTGTAACACCTTGCCGCCTTGAACAATAACGGTACTGTTACCACGCACCAGAGCCGAATAGCCATGTGTATCCAAACCCTTGCCGGCACCGAATACGCTACCATAGATTAGAGGATTACTTGTTCCTGTCGCAGAACCTATCGTCACCTGCGTATTCCATTCCACTCGGCCAATCTCACCGCCACCATAGACGTTACCAGTACCCTCTACGAGCGTTTCTCCATTGAGAGTACCCACCGTGCCGTTACTAATAGTGACTACCGTTCCTTTATTTTTATTTACTGCGGCATCGGGATCTTGGCATGCGCCTTCACCATCTACGCCCACCATGGCTTGCTCACAGGTGAAGAGGTCTTCCACACCCTTACCGCCACCAAAGACATTCTTGGCAATAGCACCACCTTGGACATTCACTGCTGTGTTAGTATGTACGTTACCGACCTCACCGCCACCATAAACATTACCTTTAATCTGCGTGGTAGAGATATTACCACTGATGGTGACACCCGTTTCCTTAACCAAAGACAAGTCTTTATCTGTGACAGCCTTATCACCACGGGCTGCACCGAAGACGTTACCATCTCCTTTAGTACCGTCGACACCAATCGTACCACCACTGATTGCAATGGTCGTCTTACCGCCGCTTGCAAAGGTGATGGCATTATTCGAAGCATTCTTCTCAAACTTACCTACAGATCCCATAGCACCGGCACCATAGACGTTGCGAACCACATGACCGCCATCGATAGTCACCTTAGTGGTGCCGTATACGATACCAGCAAGGGAATTATATGTATTTCCTTCACCATCGTTGGCCGTATGACCTTCTGGGACTGAGCCAGAATAATACTTATCAGTACCGCAACCGCCACCATAGACATTGCCACGGTAGGGATATTCAGCACCTGAGTAAGTTATGCCACCAGATGTAACCGAATAGCCAGAGTCAGAACTTTTAGCAATACCAATGGTTCCGCTATAAACAGTTACCTCTGTATTATTATAGGTATGTCCGTTCTCACCACTCCCATAGACAGAGCCCTTAATCTGAGGACCTGTCTCAGAATCATCAGTGCCGACAGTGACACTAACGTTGTTGACCCATGCCAGTTTATCGTGGATTTCTCCTGGAGCAGCAATATCACCACGTGATGAGCCAAACACCATTCCGTTCTCCTTGCCATTAGTACCGATGGTACCGCCAGTAATAGTCACGTTGGCAGTACCTGTACCTGTAGCCCAGTTGACGGGCATACCAGCGTAAGGAACATGATAGGTTGACAAATTCTCTGCAGTGGAGAGGTCGAATGTTCCCACTGAGCCATAGGCACCACCACCATATATATTATGGTATATAGTAGTCGTCTTGCCTTCAGCCTGACTGATATTAGCCTTGGTGTTAGTCTTGACAAGACCAGCCTCTACGTGGGTGGTATTACCCTTACCACCAGCATATACATTGCCCCATGTTGCTCTACCCTTGCCTGGGGTTCCTATAGTACCACCACTGATGTTTACCTCGGTGCCTAATACTTGTCCGTTAGTGGTGGTATGACCGCCAACCACTTGTGCCAGTTCACCACCGCCATAGACACTGGCGTATGCCGTCCCACCTGTCATATTGACGGTCGTAGATCTGGCAATACCTAACTTCCAATTCGTCTCCGTTCCCTTACTTCCACCGAATATGTTACCATTAACACCTGTAGAAGTTGACGAGCCGATAGTACCGTCATTGACTGTGACGATAATGTTACCATGATCAGCATCAGGTGTCTGCAATTCGCCATAGCGAGGATCAGGATCACCATTTTCAAGCGTTGGGTTAGTGAAGTTTGTACCCACAGAAGCCAGACGACCACCGCCATAGACATTACCCATGATAATACCTTTATTGATGGTGAGATTGGCATTGCCGCCAACAACACCGGCCGTCAGTGCCGTCACAGAGCCTCGACCTCCGCCAAACACATTGCCGTCAGCGCCCGAGATTCCCGTGCTGCCAATAACAACTTTCGTGTAAACGTGCTCTGTAGTATTACCTACAACACCAGTGGTAACAGTACCGCCGATATTCGTCACAGCATTGTTAATGACATGACCATCCTCACCGCCACCGAACACAGAACCATAAATGATAGCATCGCCCGATATATTAACAGAGGTGGCGCCCACATTGGTCCATGTATTGAAGAGCACACGCTTGTCACCCTTACCGGCACCGAAAACGTTGCCAATGACAGGATTATCTTCAATCTGCTCCTTAGTACGTGGTACACCGACGGTACCACCAGTGATGTTGATGGTACAAGTGCCTCCAGATGAAAGTGTTGTTGTAGGCTCGCCATCGGTACCCAACGCATACGAGCCCACATCGGTATTCTCATTTCCACCGTAAACACTGGACAGGATGTGTCCGGCTGTGATATCCACCTGGGTATTACCAGCTACAGAACCTGCTGCACGATGCCATTTTCCAGCAGCAAACGGAACCACACCACGGCCACCGCCAAACACGTTACCATAATATGTATGGCCGTCTGTGGCTACTGGTGCACCACCCTTAGAAGACTTTGTAAATTCAGCATCATAATAATATTCATTATCAGTAGAATTCAGATGTGCCGCATACTTGTCATACGGCTTACCTGTGGTTACCTTATCATACGTCCATGTGGCACATGTGGCAAGGGCATTGCTTTCAGTCACGGGTGTTTCGGAGTTGGATGGGTCAATGAAGGCTGTTTCTGCATATTTCGGCAGAGACTTATTCTGCTCCTTGTCATATCCTACACCAACCTGTCCTCCTGCGATGGTAACATGGGTATTAGCCTGCAAATAGCCATTCTCACTGCCGCCATAGACAGAACCCTTGACAAAGGCATTCCCGCCAATCGTCACATCAGAGTTGGAGGCCAAGCCTAAAGACTGAATAAACTTATAGTAATCAGATTCCTTACCCTCATCATAATTTACCTTACCAGTAAGTTCCATACTCCAAGGCGTACCAGTAACATTTTCGTAAGGCAGGGTACCCTTACCCGCACCAAAGACGTGACCAGTGTCATCTGGACCGCCCTCCTTGGTCATCTGCATATTGTCAGGTCCGATTTCTGCATAGCCTTGGATAGTGACAGTACACTTTCCGCCGAACTTTGGAGTCTTCGGCAGTCCATTGGCATCGAGTTCATATTTACCTATCGAAGCCATCTCGCCGCCGCCATAGACGCTGTGACCCACCTTGGCATCACCCTGAACGGTCACTTTACTATCGCCACGAACCAGACCAGAGTAGCCATGCGTATTGGTACCCTTACCAGCACCGAATACGTTACCTTGAATAACAGGCGATTTTGTGGTTGCTCCTGTTCCTACTCCGAATCCGATTATGACCTCTGTGTGGAATTCCACTCGACCGATCTCACCACCGCCATAGACAGAACCGTTCACCGTACCATTACCAATACGGACATGCGTTCCATAATTAGCATAAGCGGGGGCATTATTGTTTGTTTCGCTATTCGTATCATTTAGGCCGACCATTGCTTCCTCGCAATAGAATGCGCGGTCGCCACTTTCTTCTGCCTTACCCTTGCCGCCGCCATAGACATTGCGAGCAATTATAACTTTTTTATCTCCTTCGGTCACTGCTGCATAAGAGTCACCAGATTCTACCGTACAGACATTCACCTGCGTATTTCCTGTGACATCAGCCAAATTACCGCCACCGTAGACGTTACCGGTGATATTAGCGCCATGAACTGTTTTGAATGTCGTTTCGGTTATGGTTTGCGTTAGAGGTTTACCATTTGTATCTAATACGGGGTTCTGATCTGCATCTAAAACTAATACAGTCCAATCTACGTTAGTTTTATTACCTATATTAATAGTCGTGTTACCATGGACAGCAGCCTCATTACCACCGCCAAAGACACCACCCTCTACTTGACTACTCCCATCCGTATATCCACCGCCAATCTGACCAAGAGTTTCTCCTTTAACAGCATAAGTGGTCGTTCCAGTTCCGCTATCATAACTTGCAAACTTTAATGGATAAGTCTGATTGATGTTCACTATCGGATTACCATAAATGATGGCACCCGAGCCTAATCCGCCGCCGAACACCTTACCAATACGTGTAGCAGAGATGATATTCAACTCTGGATCAGCATATTGACCTGTAGTTTCATTTGGCTTTGTGTGTTCATTAAAGTCGAAGGATACTGCTGTACCGTCCTCTTTATTAGTCCTTGCCACGTAGACAGGGGCATCGGCTGTTCCTGTATTTTTATAGCCATATACTGAGTAAGGAGCATTATAGCCACCGAGATAGAGTTCATCTATCTTAATAGGCGTACAACCCGATTCCTCGATATTCAGTTTGATATGACCGAAAATGGCACCGCTCTGGTTGTTGCCGCCAAACACCTTACGGAAACTACCGCTGGTGATGGTCAGTTCCACGTCACCCTTCACGTTAGCATTTTCAGCACCGCCATAAACCTCAGTGGTAGGATCCTCATCACCTGGCATACAACCCATTACCACAATCAAGTCACCGTCAATATCAGCATTCTTACCGGCACCATATAGTTTACCAAGTTTTAAAGCGCAGTAGTTAGCAGATTCTGAATCGCCCTTCTGTGAGTTAATAGATACAGAGCCAGTAATTCTACCCTTTTCATTACTACCGCCAAAAGCCTCATGAATCGTACCACCAAACAACATAGTGTTGGCATTTCCATTGACATTAGCACCAGGATTAGTTATCCATGTATTGCCGTCCAGCGTATAGTCGTCTTTACCGTTACCACCGCCGAACACATATCCTATCTCGTAAGCGGCATTGACATCCACACTTGCCTGAGGCACAGCAGCAGCATTACCACCGCCATACACATAATTAATACTTGTAGCATCACAACCGTTGATGATCACATGCGTCTTCTTGCCCGTTGTTGTATAGTTAGCCAGGTTACCGCCACCATAGACAGCAGCCACCTCATAAGTTGCATCAGTGTTGTTCTTATCAGCAGTTTCACTTCTGCCAATGTTACCTTTAACCGTCTTCCAGACCGTCACCGTCACATTGCCCTGAGGTGAACCGTTCAGGTTGTTACAGCCGAATATGCGGCCACTCTTCACCACACCCGAATGGGTTCCGTCATAATTGCTGATAGTAAACGCCGTTGCAGACTCTGCTACCCCATCTTTATCACCACCCAAATAAAGATTAATATCACCATAGACCGTAGCCTCCTTTGCTTCAACACCTGTAACTGGTGCTACTTTCCAATCGTTTGTTGTCTTACCATAAGCTGGGTCGCCTTCTTGTGCTGCATCAATTTCTTCTTGGGTATATTTTTCACCTGTAACTGCAGTTACACCTATTCGTCCCAATCCGCCACCATAAGCATCACCATTTATCACTCCACCAAGCAGGTTGACAGTCGTCGTATTGCTGGTCAGAGTGGTTACCCATTTACCTTTTTTATAATACGTCGTATTTGCAGCAGCTTTCTGATTTGCAGTAGTAATCTCAGTGTAACTATCACCAGACTTGGTATAATATCCCGTTACCACGGTCACATTAGGGGTCACGCTAACTTCTTCATAATCATTAGGATCATAGTTGTTCGTATTGGCCAATGCACCGCCGCCATAGACATCTTTGTCCACAGTACCGGCTATCATATTGACGGTCACACTTCCGCCTACATCAGCCAGGTTTCCGCCACCAAAGACATTACCGTGGACGACGACTCCCGTAGTGGTAGGAGTGGTAGGAGTGGTCGTGCCGCCACTGCCTTCTCCAGAATCCTGTGCCGTTGCCGTACTACCCGTCAGCAGCGTCATCGCCGCCACGAACATTGCCCGAAAGGCTATTCTGAAGGTATCGTTCATATCTTGTTTCATATCTTGTTCTTATTCTTATTCCATCTATTTCAGCAGGTTTCTGCCCTCATTGCCGTTCAGCACCCGCATCTGCTGGATAGCGATCTGGTTGAGCGGAACCCTGTTGGCAAATTTGAAGGCGATATCTGTTATGGCATAAGTACCACCATAGATATAGTCAGCACCATTGACCTTCATCGTCCTGATACTAACATCCTTGACTGTTATCTCGTCTTTTTTTGCCATTAATCTTTTTATTCTTTATTCTATCTTCTGCCGCTCCTTATCAGTGCTCAGGCAAGCAGAGTCCGGAATTCATTTTCAATCTTCAATGTTCAATCTTTAATGTTTAATGTCTTCAATGTTCAATCTTCCGCTTGGCCGAAGGACGCTTGCTACCATCGGGACGCAAGAATGTTTTATGTCTTACATCATTCCAAAATGTTCACCTCAGTGCTCCCTTCTACAAGGCCTTCGTTACCGCCACCAAAGACATTACCATTAACTTGAGTGTTGCCCTGCAGTTTGACAGTGATTTTGTGAGAAGCACCAGTGACATAACTTGCATCACCACCACCATACACATTGCCAGAGGTATTGTCATTTCCAATACCTATTGTGGTTTTTCCATTCGTACCCTTGGAAGTTAAAATAAGGGTAACGTCACCATTAACAGAACCGAGGTTCGACTCTTCCAAGTCCTCTGCCTTAGCATAGAGGATGTGATTTGCATTATCAACATAAGTAGTCGAACCAGCAGGAAGAGGTTTCCATTCATATTCGGCCTCAGTGGCAGGAAGTTTTGCCTCCAAATAGGCTCCAAGATTCGAGTCATATTCTGGTTCCTTTTGGAAACTGTTGGTCATCACTTTAACTTTAGGCTTAGTCGCCGAGTAACCCGCGCCGAACACATTGCCTTCAACGGTGCAGTTAGTGAGCGTTGACTTGACTGGGCCAACCACCCTACCGAGACTACCGCCGCCATAGAAGTTACCAATACATTGATAGGAAGAAGAGAGGTCGAGGCGCCCAAGTTCTCTAGTTGTAATGGTGCAATTGGTGAGTTTTGATGTGACATTACGTGTGGTAGCCAGCGAGAAACTGACATGATCAACAAACAGACGGGCCACATTGGTTTTATTGTCTGACCTTGGGATAAACTGATAGTCAATTCGAGCCTCTACACCTTTATAAGTAGGATTGTATCTTTTCTGATGTTCAGAAGAAACCCAAGAATCCCAATCTACATTAATTACCTGATCCTTATTATCAGGATACCTGCGGTTATAAGAATTACCACCATAACCTGCGCCAAAGAAAGTGCGGAATGTGCAGTTGGTGGCATTGGTGACCACTATTTTACCACTATTCATATCACCAAACTTAGGACCGCCACAGAACTGGTCAACACGACTGTTTGAGATGACTGTGTAAATGTTGCCCTCTGCGATATGGGCAGCATTGATACCACCAGCGTAGAATTCATCAATGTCAGCATTGTCTATCTGCCAAATTATATTGCCCGTATCATCAGTACTGGGTGTTCTACCAGCTACACCTATTCCCTGCATACCCGTTCCTGCCACCTTGCCGAAGCGACCGCCATTGATGTAACACTCGGCATTATCATCAAAATTGGCATTGGGACTATTATAGTAACCCGTCAAATAGAGAATATCATAATCACCGCCAGTAACCGAAATGGGAGGATGGGGGCTGACAAACTCATTTTGTGTCTTGTCCTGATGGACTCCAATATGAAACTCTTTAAACCACACATTGCTCCCAACATGGTAGTAAGTGACAGAATTAGCAGCCTTAAATTTCTGTTCCTTTCCTCCGACTGTCACCCACTGCTCAATCACTCCTCCTTGCAAGATTACAGGGCTTTCCTCTCTTAAATCATTACCGATTCCTCCCTCTAATGAATTTTCTCCACCAGAATCATACTCAAACTGTGTGACACGGAAAAGACCTGTATTCGTACATTCAAACCAACCATAAGGTTGCATGATACCAAAGTTGTAAGTACCTTCACCACCATTAGACTTCTGCGCCATGCCAAGACCGATGACATTTAGGAAATCAACCCTGACAGGATGCAAACGAGTACGTCCGTTGAAGCGCAGAATATATGAATAGTCAGGTTCGTTATCTTTGTCCAGGTCAATGGACATGATAGTGTATGGCTTACTTTTTGTCTTATTAGAAAGATCTAAGCCATGTACATTACCCACCAGCACAATGGCATTGTCATAAACAGTGCCAGACGGATCCAATGCTGTCACAGCTTTGCCCATTTCCGTATAGACTATCTGGCTACTTCCGTTGATAACATACGAATTACCATTCGCATAACGCTGTCCACCACCAACGGTAGTGGTGACTTTGGAAGCAGCGTACATTGCATCATTGGCATTAGAGCCAGTACCATTTTTATAAACCACATCAGGATATTCGTCTGACACATATACACACTTGCCCCAATATGGCTGAATTGTAATGGATGTTACACCTTCTGGGACATCAAAATAAGCACCTTGACTGAAAACGCGTTTGTTGGTGTCACTATAAATGTCTTTGGCGGTACAGTTACGGTCTGCAAAGTTGTAAGGAGTAGTAAGAGTAATATCACCATAAGCATCTGCTTCCGCCGTTGCGTCAGAGCCAGTAGTAAAGCTGCCTGCAGACTTACTCATGCCTACTATCTTCCAACCTGTAACTACTTTATTATCTGTATAATTGCCAGTACCCACATCGTTATAGTAAGGTAATTGTACCTTGTAGTAGTTGAAATTGAAGTGTTCAGGATCCTTGTCAAGGATGTCAAGGCTTAGCGATGAGTTAATAATTGAGGCATTATCATTACCACTCCCCTTCTGTACAGTCACAGAAAGTGTACTTAATTTGGTACCAGTACTATTTGAACTTCCTGTATGGGCTGTTTCATCTATTTGCAAGTCATCAATATAAACCACTGACCTGTAACGACCAGGAACCTTAAGGATAGGGTATGGAGTAGTACTCCCTATTTGGGACGGTTCCATCACCCATTTTGCCATTTCGCCTTTATTGCCGCGATTATCTGTAGCCCACCATGCAGCCAGTTCACGGTTGCTGTTCAGCAAGTGTCGGAAAAACTCAAAGCGTTGCAGAAAGCGAGTTTCAGCAGAGAGCGCACAATTATAGACATCAATATCGTTTTTTTGGACATAAGAGGCTCCTGCCCAGAAATAATTAAAGTTATTTACGCCATCGGCATCACCGTCGTTGGTTATAATCAAGCCATTGTAGATGGGGGCTTTAGAATGACCACCAGTGATATCTCCGTAAAACATGCAGTTCATCACCATTGTCTTTTGATTATTATCAGCAGATGTGGTAGCCACGTTGTTATGTCCTACAATACCGCCTACCTCGGTGCCACTCACTATTTCAGCATAACTAAAGCAATTGACAACACGTGAACTACCGTCAAGCAGACCGACAATACCACCGACATAGCCGTTGCCTCCAATGGTGCTGCTGCAAGATGTGATTACAGTGTACCCGTTCTTATCTGCTTCAAATACACTGTTTGTTGCCAACACTCCGCAATTAAAGATGCGGCTGTCCCCAATTGCCTCATTACAAATGGCTCCAGCATTGGTGCCTACATTGATGCTGACATTATCGAGCATCACATTCTTTACCGTACCTCCATCAATACTATTGAAGAGTGCATGTGAAAGACCACTAATCTTATAGAAATTACCATCTTCATCAGTTCCTGCTTCGAAAGTTCCTGTGAATGGTGTCGTTATTTCGCTACCTCCACTTATATTAGCCATGAGTTTGTAGTGGTATGGTGCTCCTTCGGGCGAATTGGCACTTCCTACGAATGTGCTAAACTCGTTGTCGGATCTTATCAAATAGGGACTTTCGGCAGTTCCTTCACCAGTCAAGTCTTCGCCTATATACTGCGTAGCCACCCTTGAAGTAATAAATCCTTCTGCCACAGCAACAGCCTTTACTGTAAAGTCATAGTCAGTGAATGAAACGCCAGTTGTTGGGTATGCGGTACCATATGTTGCCGGGGATGATGCCAGTTGTTCTTCTGTGATTCCATCATCTGTGGTGTAATAAATGGTAACACCACTTGTGGGATGACTACATGTAATTGTGAATACATGATCACCTTTTGCAATAACCGGTTTTGCACATTTATTAGTGGGTTCCACATATGATGATTTCACTCCTGTCAAAACCACACCATAACGTTCAATAACCACCTTTAGAATCCCTTCTTCAGTAATAGGCAGGCCATCTGTGGGCATGATACTACTTGATGCAGTTGGATTCTCTGGGGAAGTACCATCGTTACTAAACGTGTATCGCACATTATAACCGCTCGGCAAACCATTGTTATCCGATACAGTAACCTTGCTTGTAGCCAAATCAACATCGCTGACAGTGGGGGTATCAAGTAAGTCGGATGTAAATGACCATTCTGGGTCGCCACTAGAATAGCACTGAATTAAGCCATCGCGCCCTTCTCCAGTTTGTGGAATACCATCTGTTCCACTTGTTTTTGACCAAGTCAGCCATTTCCTGTCATTACCAGCCGCACTATTTAAAGTATACCCCGATGTCGAAGAAACATTATTCAATCCTGGACAGGGCGATATCTTATAAGGACTCGCGTCGTTGTTCAACACAAAATAGGTATAGGAGATATCTGCAGTTGCAGACTCATCTGTAAGCCACACATCTCGGTCTCCATATGCATTAGGTTTGGTGTTATTGGCTTTCGGGAATTGTCGTATGACAACATATTTGTTGAGCCGGGGATTAATCAATTGAATGTATTCCCCATTAACATTTTTTACTACCCAATGGCTGAAAGATTTGTCGTGTGCAAGATAGCTGACACCATTATTGTTATCAACTTCTTCAACGGATGTTTTCAAAGAAGTGGTCAGGTAGCGGTAGCCTGTAGTGGTATTAATAGTCAAAGATGGCCAAAGATATCCTTTATTCGGGGCATTGTTTTGAATGTAATAAATACCATCAGGAACCTTAATTTCCCGAGTACCTTCACCACCTTTTGATGCACTTTCAAACTGTGCGCTCTTCAGCCAGAGGGCGAGGTTGGAGTCGATGGTGGCGGTATAGGTGCGCTTTGAGGTTTCGTCTTTGAAGTCTTCGCTTTTGATATCGAGTTTGGTGGAGGCTTTCACGGTGCGGGTTTGACTGATGTCGGCAGGGGCGACGGTATAGACCTCGAGACCGTTCTCAGCCAGCCTGTAGCCTTTGTCGGGGGTCACAGCGAGGGTCACGTTGGTCGTGCCGTCTTTCTGGTCTTCCTGAGAGATAATGACAGTACCGCCCGTCAGTTCTTTCTGGCCGAGGGTGACCTTGCCGTCCTTATCAGGCTGCAGTTCCGTGCCGTCTACTCCGAACAATACTTTTACTTCTGCCCGAGCGCCCAGGCTGACCATCAGCAGCAGCGCCACAGTGAATAACCTAATCAGTGTCTTTTTCATGTCTTATATCATATCATTATTGATTCAGTCCGTTCACACTCTGTCGGGCATGAACGGACTCCTTAGTTTTTACTTGATTACAACCTTCTTACCATTGTGGATATAGATGCCCTTGCTGGCGGGAGCGGTGCTGAGACGGCGACCGTCGAGGCTGAACCAGGCACCTGAGTAGCGAGAGGTGAGAGGTGAGAGGTGAGTGACGGGGGCGTCGATGGCCGTCGTGTGGGCACCGCCGATAGTGAGGTACGAACGGGTCTTCGACTGGACCTCCTTCGTCTCCTCGCCCTTCTCCTTCGGTTCCTCGCTCTTCTCCTCCGGAACGGGCAGATAGGCACGGCCTTCAGGGATGACACCGGCCTGACTGAGGTAGAACACGTTATTAAATAAGATGTAGACCTTGCCGAGTTCCACCTTCTGGCCACCCTTCTCCGCCACCTTCATCATAGACTGCGTGGCAGAGCCGGCCTCAGCCGAAGCGGAGGTGCGGACATCGTCATCCTTCAGCGACTCGCTATAGAGCAGCACAGGCACGTCGGCCGGGATGATGCCGTCAGCGATCTCCTCGAGGTCGACGGTACTGCCGCTGATGCCGCTAACCACGTAAGCCTTCAGCACAGAGGGGATGCGCAGGGCCTCGCTGCTGGCGAAGGTGCGGTAGTCGTTCTGGGGACCGAAACTGACATCCATCTTGACAGCCTTCTCGCTGACGATGGTCAGTGCCTTCCAACTCTCGCTCTGACGGTATTCATTATAGAGGTAGCCAGGCACGTCGACAGAGACACCCTCAGCCAACGTATTGACGCCCAGCGCCACCAGACCGTCCTCGTTTCTGATCTCGATGCTCTTCAGACCACTCAGCCCGTTGAGCAGGCCGTCGCCGATCTGGGTGATGCCCTTGCCGATGACGACAGTGGCGACCTGAGCAGCCGAAGCCTCCCAGGGAGCAGTCTCGCCCTCAGCGAGCGACAGCATATTGCCCTCGCCGTCGATGGTCAGCGTCAGCACGTTGCCAGCCTTGGCCTCTGACGTCAGTTCCCACGTCACTTTATCCTCTTGACCAGCCTCACCAAGAGAGCCGCTCATCGGGATCTGCGGCTTCTCGACCTCACGGAAGAGGACGCTCTCCACGATGGCGCCGAATCCCTTAGGCACCACAAAAGTATAGTCTGTAGCCACGGTCTGAGCCTCAGCAGGCCCGCTGACCTCCAGCAGGTCGCCGATCTGGATGCCGGCACGGGTCTCGGCACTGCCCGGATCGGCGGTCGCCTTGACCGTGATGTCAGCAGCGCTGATCTGATAGCCTTCGGCAGGGATGGCGGTGATCGTCACCGTCACGCTTCTCTCGGCATCCGGGTCCGACTGGGACTTCTCCACAACCGTACCGTTTTCGAAGGTATTGATGTCTACCTGGACCGTCTTCTCGTCGGCCTTCGCCACCAGACTGACTAAAGTAAGAACTGCGACAGCCAGCAGCCTGAGGCCGCCAAGCATCGTCTTTTTACTCTTGATCTGCTTCATATCTTTCGTTTTTAGTTTTCTCATATTTTAGCACTTTGAGCGCGTTCATATTTAATAATATGATGCAAAAGTAAAAAAATAATCGCAATTGCGCAAATGTTTGCGTTAAAAGATTGTTAAAAGAACCATTTAAGCGACAAAATACCGGGTAGTTTTTGTGAATTTTCCTGCCATCCTGCACTTCTGGCCTAAAAACGGCAGGATGCGGCGCTTATCCTGCACCGCATCCTGCACTTAGAGTGACGTTTTTGTTGCGCGTCGGTCTTTGAGATAGTAACCATGCACACCATCCTGAGATCCGCTGGGATAATGCTGGCGCTTCAGGGCGAGCCCCAGTTTGCGGATGGTGGGCACATCGGCAGCAACCAGATGCTTGCGGAGATGCTGCTGGATATCCGTCGTTGTCATAAAAAATTCCCTATGATGTTCTGCCGGCAGATAGAGGCTCGAGAGGATTTCATCCACCGATGTCATCAACTGATGCCGCTGGTTGTGCTGGGTGATCTCCTGTTCGTCTTCGTTGGTGAACCAATAGATGTCGCCCCGCTCCAGTTCTGCCAGCGCCTGGGCGTACATCTGACGGTAGTTGATGGTGCCCGACATATCCGCCTGACCCGTCACCTCAACACACAGATAACGGCGGGAGCCCGTGGGGTCCGTCAGGGGCTGATTGTCGTTGGTGGTGGCGATGAACGAACAGAGGCGGGGCTTCATCACATACTGGTCGGAGCGCATCTTCCGCACCTGAACATCCTTCTCCGTCAGCAGGCGTTTGATCTTGGCCTGCTCCCGTTCCGTCTTCGCGTTGTACTCCTCGATATTCACCAGCCACATACGACTCAACACGCGCTCCACCTGCTCCGGATTGTCAAGTTTTATGTCATCCATATAATACTCCCGGAGGGCGTATGGCAGGATGTTCCGACAGAAACTCGACTTCTTCAGAGCCTGCGGGCCGATGAGCAGCGGCACCACCGAGTTACCATAGTCGCGGTTCTTGTTCAGCGCCTGGGCCACCATCGCCAGGAACCAGCGGTGGAAGAAATGCGGCCAACGGTCATAGTTGGTCTTCAGACGACGGGCGAAGTCCTCGATGTAGTCGTGCCTGCCGTCCCACTTCCCTACCCCACCCAGAAATTCGAGGATGGGATTATAGGTCGGTACCATCGCAGAATGTACATATAATTCAATATCCATCGACCACCCGTGACCGCCCTCCAGCATCTCCTCGAAGGCGATCCGTTTCTGGTCGCGGTCCGTCAACGGCTGCCAAGGCTGGTAGGTCTGGTCGTTCAGACGGAATTCGACCATCTGCTTGATCTCATTGTAGCGCAACTGATAACGGCGGGTCATAAACTCACGGATGGTCCGCGCGACGCGTTCCTTCTCGTTCATCTGCGAGATCAATTTGCCCTCATAGGGCTTGGCGTAGGCCGCACGAAAGATCTTCCGTACCACATCCTCACTCAGACGGACCCGCGAGAGCCACAGAGTGCGCTTCACACAGGCCTCTTCGCCAAGACCCGCCTTACGGCAGTAGTCGGCGAGCGTCACCACGAGGGCCTCATCGGCATCACTCTCCGGATGGGCCTCGATGGCGTGCTGGAGACAGGTATAGAACTCCGTCCGCAGCCGTTCGCGCTCGTCGCCTTGAGGACGTAACTGCACCGAACCGTCGTCTTCGATCTGGACTCCCTTATAGGGCGCCAGCACACCCAGCGTCTCACGGACCACGGGAAGTGGCTGGGCGTCAGCACGATAGAAGAGGCAAGGGTCGTGACTCAGGCGACAGCCCGACCACCACGACAACTGCTGGACACGGAGTTCGCACTGGGCCAGCGTCTGGTAGATGGGCACCGCCGTCTGCTGGGCCTGCTGCAACAGGGTCAGATACTCCCCGGACGTCTGCGACTCGTAGCCGTCGGCATAGGCCACACGCATCACCACCTTCAGCGTCTTTCGGCTGCTGCCGGCAAAGGCGAGTACCGTGTAAGGCACCGCCGACACCCGTTTCCTGACGGCCTCAATCTCCTCCATGCCCTTCGGACAACTGACATCCATCAGCAGCAGTCCCGTCATCGAGCGGAGATCGTCGAAGCCACCCTTGCCGAAGGTGGCGCTGAGGACGATTCTCGGCAGTCGGTCTGATGCCCCCAGCGCTCCCAGCAACTGGTTGTTCTTAGGATCAAGCAGGCGGGAGTGGGCCTCAGAGGCGATCTCCCGCACGGCTTCATGAGTAGATTCGGAGCGCATTCGTTCAACAATGGCGTCCAGTTCGATGGTCACTGGTGAACCGAGTTCACCGTTCTTTGTCTTAATTTTTGTAATCTTCATAATTTTTGAATTTGATGGTTTACGACTGCAAAGGTAATAAATAATCATGATATTTGCTGTGGTTTTCAGGCCCTGCAAAAGTGCCGATAGGTTGCACTATCGGTGCTAACGGCTGGAACTGTCAGTGCCAAGGTTTGACACCAGTAGTACCAGCCGTTGGAACCGACAGTTCCAGGCATTGTAACCAAAGTTGAAACTATAGTTAAAGTTAGTTAAAGTTTCGTTTAGGCGGTTTTCAGGGGCAAAAAAGGCCGAAAAAGGTGCAGGATGGGTGCAGGATGGCGTGCAGGATAACCAACGCAAACTGCCCCATTTTACTGGGGCAGTGCAGGATATGCAGGATAAAAAACGGTTACCTATGATGGAAGTCGTAGGTGGTGACGTAGCCGTCGAACTCGAGGTCCTTGGTATAGCCGGCGCTCTCAAAGCGGCGGATAATCCAGGCCTGCTGCTCGGGTGTGAGCAGTTTGTCACCCCGGTTATAGCGGTAGTAGGGCGTCTTGCCGCCGAGGTATTTCTTCAGGTCTGTCCTGAGACTCTTATCGTCGCGGGCCAGGACATTATAGAACAACTGGTCGAATCCCCATGCCATCCGCTTGGGTTCCATCTTGTGGAAGTACTGGCAGGTGCCGTCGGCCTCGAGGGCCGTCGGATAGATGGCCGGGCCCCATTTCTTCTCTGCCGTCACCTTCTGTCCGGCCTTCCACCGCAAGCAGGCTTCCCGCATCGGGCACTCCGCGTTGAAGCAGATCTGATAGCCTGCCGGCACATCCTTAAATTCAAATTCTCTGCAGGTTTTCACTTTGTCACAACCTTATTTAATTTCATTGATGAACGATCTGTCACTTACGCTTATACTTTTATTCTCGCTTAACCGCAACCTTCTTCATATACTGTCCGTCGGCCGTGTAGACGACATACATGCCTGAGAAGTCGGCCTGTACCTTGACGGTACCACCCGGCTTGACGGAGAAGGTGCTCACCGTGATGCCAGCCGGCGTGACGATACGTACATCGGTGGTATAGCCGAGGGTCGACTCGACGATGATATGGCCCTTCTTGGCATAGATGATCAGCGTGCCGCTATCACCCAGCCTCGGGTCGCCGTGCTCGTCGGCATTCATCTTGCTGTCGTCCTCACCGAAGACGATGCGCTCAATATCGCTGGACACGCCTCGAGTACCGTTGGCGGCCATGACGAAGTACGGACGGAAGGCCTCGACGACGGCACCGGCAGCGTTCTTGTCGAAACTGCCACCATCAGCAGCCAGTACATAGCCTGTGCCGGCAGCCTGCAGCGTGGTGTTGCTATAGTTAGGCAGGAACTGGTAGCCGGAGGCCTTGACAGGCGTCAGTTCGTCGTCGCTGACCGCAATGGAGATGCCCGGCTCGGAAGCGAAGATGACTTCCTGCTGACTGAGTCTAGAGATGTCAGAATGCGTGTTCTTGGGATCGAACGTGCCACTGAGGTCGAACTCATAGTAGCGGTTGCCCGGCAGACCGATGATGTAGGGCGCTCCTGCCGCACTGTAAGGATAGCCGCTGTAGACGTGCTCATCCTTGTAGTACGTCTTCTGGTACTCATCCTGGTGCACATCCCAATAACTGTCATAACTGTAATAGTAGTCCCAGAGGAAGGTATTGGTATAGTACTTCTTCGCCGTACCGGCATCAGGCTTCGTCATGTTGGCGACGAAGGTATTTGCGTCAGCCGTCGAGACGGAACCGCCCTTGAACTCACGCAGCCAGTACTCATGACCCGTAGCGCTGCCATTGTAGAAGTGGGTGATCTCACCCTTGTCGGGCGTCGTCACCAACTCGGCGCTGAACGGCAGGCTGACAGCCTCCCAGCCCTTCTTCTCGTCGACAAAGTTATCGGGAGTGCGCTGGTACCACATGCGGTTATCACTGCCGAGGGTGTACTTGATAGGACAGTTGAAGTCGTTACGGTCGACGAGCACATGGTCGAGCGTGGTGTACAGTTTGCCGCCGCTGCGATAGACCAGATGACCGTGGATGCCAGCGATGTCATTAGCCGTCAGCGCATCGACAGCGCGGTATTCAGCCTTCATGCCCGTCGTCGCATCAGCCTCCTTCTCGACCATCTCCGGCTCTGTGAAGTACGTCGTCAGGACTGTTCCGTTATCCGGGACGGCATCAGCCGTAACAGTCTCGGCCGGAGTGGGCACTGGCGAGTACACCAGCAGGTTCCTCGTCTCGTCGGAATTAGCCACGCCGGCGAGGCTGACCGTAGCGTCGAAGACAGGACTGTAGAAGATGCCGTCGGCATCGAGGGTCTTGCTGTAGCCCTTGTCGTTATAGCCCGTGAAGTCGACGGCCGTCATGCCCGGGTAGGCCTCGTGCTGTCCGTCGGCCGACTTGGCAGCCATGATGGCATACGGGTTGAAGTGGAAGGTTCCCAACTTCTTGTTGCCGAAGTAGGCCGGTGTACGGAAGACGCGGTTCGACTCAGGAACCGTCTGCAGCGTACGGCAGTCGCCCGTCTTGTTCAGATGCGACGGCACCTCCTGATGAGTACCGACACCAGCATACTGGTAGCCATAGGTGAGCGACTGTCCGAAGAAGAGATAGTCGTCGGGCCACAGCGGCTGGTAAGTGAGGCTGCCGTCGTCGTTGGTCTTCAGACGGACATCATCGTTTTCAGGAATCACACCGTCGGCATAGAGGAAGTCGATGTCATCGTTCGAGTAGCGGTTCTCCACATAGCCGTAGGTGTCGACCTTGTCGGCAGCGGCAGCCTGACGGTTGTAACGCTCCTTCAGGAAGAAGCCGTTCAGGTTGTAGGCCACTTCACCGTTGTAGAACTGCTGTTCCGTCATGCGACGTGCGATGCCGTGACTGCTGTTAGCGGTCTTGTAGTCGCCTGTAGCGGTGGTATAGTAACAGTTCTCTATCTGTCGCGTCGTGCTGACCTGGTCACTCGGATTGCCGAAGACGGCATAGACATTGGCATCGGGAGTGGCGCTGGTCTTCACCCAGCAGTTCTCCACATAGCCGTCGCCCGTATCGGCGATACCGGCCGAGGTGAACGAGCCGCTGGCACCGAGGTTGTAGACATGGCCGCAGAGGTTGCCGAAGAGCGACTTGTTGAGTCCGCTGACGGTATAGCCCTCACCATGGAGCGTACCGGCGAAGCAGTTCGTCTCATCGCCAAGCGGTGTCCAGTCGGCGTATGCCTTCGGCGACTGGTCGGCATGGAGGAGGAAGTCGAGGTGGTTGCCTGCCTTCACCCGGTCGTTGAGCGGTGCGTGGCCGCCGAGACCGCTGACGCTGAGGTCGAAGAAGTCGCGCAGCAAGTCGATGCCGCTCTTGGCGTCGCCAGTATAGTCGTTCAGGTAGATCTTACTGTTACGCTTCACATCGGGATGGTCGATATGCAGATGGAACTCCGTGTCGGCCATCACCTCCCGCAGGTCGTGGTAGTTGGCCACGCTGAACGGTACGGCATTGGAATAGGTCTTACCGAGGTAGGTCTTGGCGTAGTAGGCCAGATACTGACCGTCCTGATACCAGTAGACCGGTGTCTTGTTGGTGAACTCCCTGCCATTGCGGTGGCGCTCGGCGTCCTCCTCGTTCTCGAAGACCTCCCAGCCGCCGCCCATGATCTCATAGGCACCCGGCTTCACGGTGGGCTGGAAGAGTCCCACATAGTCGCCCGGCAGGACAGTAGCCGGCGAGCGGAGGTTGCCAATCTCGGGCACGCCACTCTCGAAGTGGATATGGATATTGACGATATGGCGCTCAGAGATCGGCTCGATATGCGTACCGCTCTCGTCGCTCTCGGTATAGTCGTAACTGAAGATGACAGTGATGATACGGTCCTTCTGCAGGTCGAAGACATCCGACTGTCCGGCGACATAGAGCGTGGTCAGTTCCTCAGGAGCATTACCCTGGATGGTGAAATGCTTCTGGAGGTTCGACAACTGCTTGTAGTTGTCCTGACTGATGAGCACACCGGGACGTACGTCACCACCCTTGCCGATGGTCGAGCCGGTACGGACATCTGTCACGGCATGGCCGTTCACGTCGTTGCTGATGCGGTAGTCCGCACGACAGTAATAATAGGTGTTGTTCAACTCGCTGTCGCTGAACGAGAGGGCGGTCACATGACTCTTCTGGTCGTCGGTCAGATAACTGTAAGCCTCGGCAGAGATGACCTGTCCGACGGTGTACGGCTGGTCGCCACGGACAAAGGCCATATTGACCACATATACCGTATTGCCATCGACCTTCACCGGCGAGTAATGGTACTGCTCGTTGGGGATGGCCTCGTACTGCTCACGGTCGATGACATCGCCGTTGCTGACAGTATGAGAGACACCATTGTTGTCGGTATAGTTCAGTGCCTCGGCATGCGAGTACACCGCCTGATAGTCGATAGGCTGTACCGACGAGTAGCGGAACGGTGACTGGTTATTGTCGTAGAGTTTCATGTTGCCGGAGTAGTCCGGGTCGATGAGCAGGTTGAAGGCGTCATAGTTGAAGCGGAAGTTCTGACGGTCCTCGGCAGAGAGCGACGACCATGCCTTCAGGGCCGTGTACTTCTGTCCGGCCTCGAAGAATCCGCCGCCATAGTAACCCTCCTGGTAACAGATGTAGGCCGGGCTGACCATCTTGTTCACCTCAGCGATGGCTGCTTCCCTCGTCCCGCCGAAGTCGCTCACATACACATCCACAACCTCGTTGTAACGCTCCGTCGTCAGGATCTCTCCAAAGAGCATCGACTTGCTGGCGTACTGCCCGTCGAACTCAATGGTACCGGTGCAGACACGGGCCTGCTCCACCTGCGACGCGATGGTCGTCCAGGTAGCGGCAGAGTAGTCCTCCTTGCACAACGGCGTGCCGGCGATGAAGTGATAGGTCTTGTCGCCGTCGGTGAAGGTCACGTCCTGCTTGGTGACCCAGGCCTCAGCCATCTTTGCCTGTTTCCGGTCAGCCGTATCGGCAGGCTTATGGCTGCCCATGCTCTCATAGTCGTCGCGAGTGGTCTTGTCGATGACCTCACCTGCCTCATAGAAGCGCTGGCCGTAGACACCCGTCGAGATGGGTGAGTAGGTGCAGTTGGGATCCTGTGTGTTCCAGGCACTCGGGTTGTCGACAGCATAGGTGACGACGTAGCCGAGGTCGTGAGCCAGGTTGTTGGAACGGCGGAAGACGAAGTCGAAGTCGACATTCTCCTCCTTGGCGACATGGTAGACCGTCGGATGGGCGGCCTTCAACTTCTCGTAGTCAGCGGGCAGGAGTACCGTTCCTTCCGGATAGGTCTTGTCGCCGATCTTACACTCGGCGATGGTCAGATAGGTGTCGGCGACGAAGTGACGCTGGTCTACCTCACTCAACTGCATCCAGTCCCAATAACTGATGGAGTCGTTGAGATGATAGGTCACATCGTTGTTGACCAGCACGCTATAGTTATCCTTGGTCTCATCAGTATTCTGCAGCGGCGTGCGGTCTTTCTCGTTGGCCTCGGTAGAGTAATAGTAGGCGTAGAGGTTCACCTTCACGTCCTCGAGTTTCATCTTACCGTAGGAGGCTGCATTGATGTTCAGAGGTATCTTCTGGGCCTTGCTGTAGGCGTTAGCCACACCGGTATAGGCGGTGATATACTGATCGTAGACGTAACTGGTACCGCGGATGAACCAGTAATGGGCGGGGGCGGCATTCGCACCCTTGTAAGCATTGCTGGTGGGATAGCAGTCGTCGATGATCTGCTTCACGTTATGCACGAAGTTACCGGAGGTCTCCACTTCCTTCAGGTCGGTATCGCTATAGGTGAACACCTTATTCGTGACAGCCTTGGCATGAGCGCTGGACTGTTTATTATAAGAGGAGAGGACGGTTTGGTCGTTGCCAGAGGCAGAGCGGGTGCCATGCACATTCTTGGCATAGACATAACCGCCGCCGAGACCGGTCTTCACATTGATCAGTTCCAGTTGAGCCACACCGGTGATGTAGCCCCAGTCCTTTTTCTCCGGCGTGCTCTTCTCGGTGGTCAGTTCCAGATAGACACCCGAGGCGAGGGCCACGCTGTTGGCCACCTTACCGTTGTTACGCTTACGCTCCTTCGGGAAGGCCTCCTTCCACTGGTAGAAGGTCTTGCCGTCGGCAGGATAGTTGTTATTGTCGGTGACACGCGTCGTCCCATAGAAGTCCACATCGCTGGTCAGACCGCCCATGTAGTTCACGACACTGTAAATGCCGAAATAGTTGCCGTGGGACCGGAACGCCGGATCGCTCTCACCGGCGAGGGTCTGGACCTGATTGAGCGAGACCTCACCCACACGGTTCACGGTGTAGTCGGTCTTGTCGGCCACGCTGGGCACACGGTCCTTGGCACCCTGCATGACGAGACGGCTACCGAAGATGCCGCAGAAGTCGGCACGCTGGATGGTGTTCATCAGACGACCGGCATAGATAGAACAGAAGCCCCACAGTTGCCAATTGCCCTTATACTGGTCATCGAGTGCATTATAGACTTCCTCGGTGATACGCTGACCTTTGGCATAACTCTTGGTTCCGCTAGCACTCGTCACCTCATAAGGATTGATGCACTGATACTCCAGAGCGAAGTAGGCACGCTCACGGTCAGTCAGTTTATAATAGTCCTCCAGACTGATATTATCCGACATGCCATAGTAGTCGGTGCCGTAGTTGGTGATGTTCAACTCACGATAGCCGTCGACGAGTGTCAGGTTACCGTCGCCATAGATACCACCCACATGCTCGGCACCAATCGTGACGAGGTCGCGGTTGTAGATGTCGACCACATTGGCAGACACATTGCCGTGCACGGTCTTCTCGTTGGCATAGATGCCGGCATCGCCTACCGTCACGTTACCACCGGCAAAGATGGCATTATGGACGATGACACCGGAGAGATCCAGTTTGTCCCAGTATGTGCTGTGGGCTGACGACTTGTTCTGCAGCCTGTCGAGGTCAGAGGCCGGAACGAACTGGCCGGCCTGATAGGTACCGCCCCCATTGGGGATAGTGATATCGCTCTTGGCCTGGCACCACGGTGTGATGACCACGCTACAGTCTTCTGTCAACTCGCTACCATGATAATAATAGCCGTCGGCAGCGGATTTCTGACCTGTGCCGCTATAGACATAGCCTACGTTACCGCCACCGAAGACATTACCGAAGCCGTCGGCAACGCCGGCAGCGGTGCCCACCTCACCACCGAGGATGCGCACTTCGGTCTTTCCGAAGACGTAGCCCTTGGAACTGAGGTCCATGGTCTTCTTCTCTTCATCGGTCATATAACCTTCACCGTTCCAGTTGTCGAAGCCTCGGCCACCGCCAAAGACATCACGCAGCACATGACCACGGAACAGGGACACCCTGGTGCCACCAGGCTTGTAGATCTTCGCCTCGCCGTTGATGAAGGTACCGTCAGGTGCTGCAGCACCTTTCTTCGCCGTACCACGACCGATCGGTCCGACCTCACCGCCGCCATAAAGGCCACCACGGATGATGCCGCCATACACTTTGACATCGGAGAAGTCGACATAACTGTTGGCCACATAACCGCCACCGAAGACATTACCGCTTCGGTCGAGCAGGTTGTCACCGGCCTTCACGTCGTCGAGTTCCTCCACATATTCATTATTCTTATAGCGATAGCCGATGCGTCCGTTGTTGATGGTGACATAAGCCGTGCCGAAGATGCCACCACCCTCGCCGCCGCCGTAGACATTACGCTGAATGGCAGGAACGCCATTGAGGAAACTGGTTCCCGCGAGGTTACCGACGACGACATGGGTATCGCCGCTACGGTCGCCCGCATTGTTGGCCACGTCGCTGATGAGTCCCTCGTGATAGCCCACGCTACCACGCCAGCCACCGCCGTAGACATTACGCACCATACCACCATCGACATAAGCGTTAGCCGTGGCGGTAAAGCCTGCGGCAAAGACATCGGTCACACTACCGGTGGTACCTGCCGCATAGATATCCTTTACGACCGTGCCGCCGAGCAGGGCAACATAGGTAGAGCCATAGACACCACCTGTCAATGTATTCGGTTCCGATCCATATCCGCCACCATAGACATAACTGCCGACAGTAGCACCTTCATGGATGATCACGTTGGTGTTATACCTCTTATATATTCTGGCCTTCTGGTCGTCCGTCAACTTACTGAGGTCACGGTCATCCATATCAGCCACCCTGACAAGTGGATTAGTGAGGTTGGTATATTGATTACCGACATATCCTGAGAAGGCGTCACCTGCCTGATAGTAATCGCCTACAGTCCATGCCCTCTTCCATTCCTCTTTCCATATTTTCTGATAACTCTTCTTTAGAGTGCCGCCGACTTGGCCATCTACCCATCTGTCAGGATCACTCCAGTTCTTCTGGCTGGCCGCATCTGCATCTTCTTCCAACAACTTACCTGCCGGCTGGCTGGCATAGGTCTTCAAATACATTTCCACACTCTCGGCATTGAGCACATTACCCATCTCACCGCCACCATAGACCTCCCAGACATTGGCACCATTCTCAAGATTCACCTCAGTATATTCTGCCCAGGTCTCCATACCTTTACCTGCGCCATAGACAGTAGCAGAATAGCCATTCTCCTTTCGGATTGGAGCAGAGACATTGACCTTGGCATAGAGCGTGCGGCGCACATTGTTGTTGCCACCATAGACAGCACCGTTCACAAATGCCTTGTCACTCCGATAGTTCACGTTCGACTCATACACATCGCAGGGCGGGAGGATATGGTTACCATACGCTCCACCAAAGATGTTGTTAATGATGATGGTTGAGTTCTTTGGCACATTCACCATCGTCCGTCGGGTGATACCCTCGTCAAGACTACCACCGTATGCGGCTTTCACCTTTCCACGCAACAGGTCGATGACGGCAGTAGCCTCGCTAACATTAAAACTCTGGTCAAACGTTTCTGCCGCAGAATAGCGCATGCCGAGACCGTTGTAGGCACCCGCACCGAAGATCTCTGTATTAGCGAAATTTGAGATGCCATCGGGGATGTCGACGAGCACATAACTGTGATCCTGTAACTTGTCACCGTCACGGTCACCCGAAAATCCTTCACCGGCACCGAAGACTTGCTCAATCACATTGTTGGCATTGGTGTTTGGACGGATATTGATGAAAGCATTATGCAGATAGGGCTTGTTAGCGACACGGCAATCTTCGCCAGTTCCTACCTTATAGGCAGGATCATGATTATAATCGTAATCACCGAAACAACCGCCCAAGATATTCCTCACCCTACCCTGGTTGTACTCCATATAAGAAGAAACAGGACGGGCTTCTGTCACCATTGCCTTGACATCGTCACGGATGCGGTTAGAGAAAGTCGGACTGTCATTGCCCAAGATGCTGCCACCCAGGTCGTTACCGCCATAGATATGGTCACGGATCCAGGGGAAGCCATTGGTTCCCACGTAGGTCTCCGTATGACCGAGGATGTCGGCATTACAGGAGCCGGCGAAGGAGTTGAAGATACGACCATTGTTCAAGTTGATATGCGTATCACCGGCGATGACACCCTCGAAGGCACCGCCATAAATGAACTCACACTCAGCCAAGTCTTTATCGTCGCCAGTAGCAGCACCGCGTGGCACACCAGGCAGACGCTTGTCACCATTCAGGTTGATGTAGGTGCTGTATTTCTTATTGTAAGTATATTTGCCCTCTTCATCCTTCTTGCCGATGGCGCCCATCTCACCACCACCGAATATCTGGAACACATAACCCTTGTTCAGGTTGATGGTGGTACTGCCCCAGATCTCTGAGTCGGCACCGTAACCGGCACCAAACACATTCAGGGCGTCACCGAGTACGTCCATACCCTGTTCGGAGAGAATGACACCCGTATTGCGCTTCGTAATGGTATAGGCGCCCTTTTCGGTATTCTCATAGAGGATGTCGCCCTCATCTGTGAGGTCAAAGAGCTTGTCACGCTCCATCAGCGTCTCGTTGATGTTGAGGATGACATTACCATTCACATGACCTGACTCATAACATCCGCCATAGATGTTACCACCCTTCAGACGACGGACGATGTCGTCAGCAGTACTTGTTATACTTACACTTTGGCCTTCAGGAGTAGGATCCACGTTGGGTACTTCGTCGAATTGTTGGGTTGCCGAATTGTATTTAACAGTATTCCACTCAAGACCCTCTAACTTGTTTGCAGGATTTTTCCAACGCATGGGCTGGATCTTCAGGTGCGAGAAGTTGAGTTTCAACTTATCACCGTTACTGTCAGGATCGCCAAGAAGACCACCATAATAAGCGGCATTGAATTCTGTAGCATCGACATTTGCCCTGTTACAGCCACCCACGAACTTTTCATAGATAATAGCCTTTTCATTGAAGGAGATTTCAGTCAGACCATTGGTCAGTATACTACCCACGTTACCGCCACAATAGAAAGAACCGAACTGGCTGGAATAAGGAACATAATCCTCGACGTCGTCGAACACCACACTGGGCAACAGTTTCATGGCACAGCCCTCCATGTATTTGTCAAAAACATCGAGTTTTGTCAAATCCATCGAGTTGAACTTCGAACCAGCAATCGTCGTATTGGCAAAGGTACGCAGCACACCTTCTGTCTGAACCAGACCATCTTCGTTACGCACTTCCTCATTGTACTTCACCATGTTCGCGCCATTGTTGCCAAGGAACAGGCTGTCGATAGTGACATACGAGCCGATCTTCACATGGGCCTGACGGTTAGGTATGTCTGTCAGTTCATCCAACGAGGCACTGTTACCACCCACAAAGACAGAACCTTCGACAAAGACTGGCTTTTCTTTGGTACCTCGGAGGAGGAGGGATACCTGCTCAGCATTGGGGCGTACTTTGTTGAGGGCCTCCGCCGACTGCAAGCCGGTGAAAGTGTCACCACTCAAGCCCAGAATGTCCTTCGGATTATAATAGAAGTCACGCCAGAGGAGTTCGTTATTCAGCGCCGGGTTGTCGGTATAGGCATACGAGCCGTTACCGCCACCATAGACACTACCATGGATAGTGGTCAGGATAGCCACGGTGTTACCACCATAGACATTACCGGAGATATCGTTACCGCCATAGACATTGTTGATGTTACCGCCGAGGATTCTCGTTCGCGCTGCAAAGCCTGCCGGGATGCCGGTGGGATTATCCGCCAACTGAATATCCTGATTAGGCACATCTTTACCATTCTCATCCAACGGGCGCACATCGGCCTTTCGACAACCACCATAGACATTGTCAACAGTAAGTGTAGAGGTTTCTGGGATGACCAGCAGCAGACCCTGCGGACAGGTCATACGACCCTCGTTACCACCGCTATAGAGGTTTCTCACCTTACCCCCCAACAAGTTCCACCTAGGCTGGATGGCCATGTCGACCTTGTTGTTACCACCGAAGAGGTTTCCTATCTGGAAGGCATCGCTGTTAGGATAAGTGAACTTGTAGTTGATGCCCATCTTGATGAAACGGGCTTCGGTCAGGATATCAGTACCATTGGCGTTATCTTCTATGCCGTCCTTCACCTTGATGTGGTTCACCACCTCACTTGGATTTTCCAGGTGGATGACAGCATCCTCGGTCACCGTAGCCATGTTGCCACCGCCAAAGACGTTGACGATAGAACCGCCCAGAAGTTCGAGATAAGTTCTTTGCAGATCAGGCTGATGAATGTCATTTTTAGTCCTAAGAATCTCTTTACCCTTCTCTGCGTCTTTAAGAACATGATACAAGACACCTTCAACAGTCTCAGAACTGTAAGTGTAGTTACCATTACCGCCGCCGAAGAGTTGCCCGATATAGGTCTTCTGAGAAGCATCGACCGTTTTTCCGTCAGCCTGCATCTTGGTAGAAACACGGACGAAGGTGTCCCAATCTTTGGTAACCTTGTTATCGCCCGCCTTCGTCAACTCTGTAGGCAATGCTTTAAGAGAGGTTTCTCCTTGTGACACGACACCTACATTACCAGAGATATCGTTGCCGCCATATACCTTATTAATAATAATATAAGAAGAGGCGTGTTCTGCATCAATATGAACAAAGGCATTACCATTGACGTCAGCCATACGGGCACCGCCATAGACATTGTTCAGGTCTCCTTCATAGACCGTGACCTTCGTATTGCCACCTGTTATGCCCTCATTACCACCGCCATAGACATTACCGCCGATGGTGATCTGGGCAAATACATTGAACATGGAACATGGAACAAGGAGCATCACTACGCATAGCAGCGAACGCATCATTGTCGACCGTGTCATCGTCCTATGTCTCATATATCTCAGCATATCACTTCCAATCTTCAGTTATTCAAGTCCTCAATCCTTCAATTATCAATACTTATCGTCGGGTTATCAAGTTCGTCGTCAGAGAGTTGATAGAGATAAGTAGGTTCAACCGTCAGATTGATGGTTGTCCTCTTGCCACGCGTCAGAGATGACAGCCCCGTGATCCTGGACAGGCTATTGACAGCCACGCAGTCTTCTCGCACACGCGATCCTATTTTATTATTAATGGCATCATAGGCATAGACATCATAGGTACAGATCAGCGAAAGCCCTCTTGCAATCAACTTACTATCATCCGGTGCGAAGAAGCCTGGGAAGACAGTGCCGCGGACCGACAGGTCCTTGCCACTGCTGCTCGAGCCTTCTTTGGTGAAATCGTAAAGCGTCCCTGTCGGCGCACTGCCGTCAGCGGCGACGGGTTCCGTGGTGTAACTGACATCGGTCGCATCTGCCGACAGACGGACGGTCACACCTGTCAAGTTATATGATGACGTCAACTCCAATTTCTTAATCTTAATGAAACGTCTCTTGCTATACTCCTCACCTATCTTGATGTTAAAGTCGATACGGGCCATGACATGGTCGAGCAACAGGCTGACATAGTTGTCTGAACTTTTCTGGAAATAGAACTTCCCCCGCTCCGGCACGGCAGCCGTCTCGGCAGCCGTAGAGCCATGACTGACCCCCACGACGACACAGAGGTCACTGCCTGAGGCGGCACTCAAGTTCGTCATGGTGAGGACGGCCCCATTCTGATAGGAAGAGCCGCTAAGAGGACTGATCGAACACGAAGCGGCAGTAGCCGGCGAGAAGCCATAGATGCAGTTGTGGGCATCCTTCAGTCCGATGGACGAGGTCCATTTCGGAACAGTCGCCTCGGCATCATAGGAGAACAGTCCCTCACGCTTCTGGCTGATGGCAGATGCCTCAGTACCTGAAACCAAGAATATCTGTATGGGCGAGTAAGTATCGTAGTCACCGGCAGCATCAGAGATACCCGTATCGCCGGCACGGGTGGCAGAGACGAGCCTCAATGGTGACTCCGGCATTTCGGGCACAGGAACAGGATCGGTAGGCACGACCACAGGACTACCACCCGTCTGATCGGAGTCTTTAGAACAGGCGGCGAGCAGCAAGGCTGCCAGAAGGAATAACCAACTCTTATATCTCATTCTTAACTTTTTCACCTTTTCACTCTTTCACTCATTCACCTTTTCACTCTTTCACCCTTACCAATTAGGAACCTCATGATTCGGCAAGGGATCCACTTTCTCCCAGTCCACCACATTCACTGTATTAACCTCCAGTTTGGAAGATCCTATATAATAGGCATAGACGAGCCACGTCTGATTGCGGTGGAAGTTGCCGGTTGCCATGGAGAACGGGGCATATAGAGGGGTGGTATCACTGCCGATATGGAAGGCGATGGTGCCCGACAGGCGCTTGTCGCTCTCCGGCAGGTAGACGGGACCAAACTCCGTCAACTCCTGCTTAGTCACACCCTCGTTGATGAGCGCCTCATAAGACTCATCCGACAATGAACTGCTATAGGCATAGACCGTAGGATCCTCATTCCGCACGATGGGGTTCACCTTGTCACCCTTTATCAACAGCACCTCCTGATCGAAAGGCGTACCCTCCACCCAATAGGCGGGATGGTCGCCATCGAGGAAGAACCGTTCTTTCTGATACATCATCTGACGGTCCAGGGTGATGCCATCTATGAAGACCGGATCAAGGTCATTGAGTGAAGACAGCACAAAGCGGATCTTCGAAACGGTACGCACCAACTTCACGTTCGCGTCGTTGACGTGCAAGACATTGTTCCTGTCGATGACACTCTTAGCCCTGGCCACGCCCGACAAGGGGACGCCCTTGCCGGCGGGAACAGTGGTGACCGCCTGATAAGCAGAAGGTTTCAGGAAATTAAAGAAGTGTCCTCCGTCGAAGACAGCCTTTTCTATATCCGCACCACTATTGATGGATTCGAAATAATTCGTGCCGTTGTTGTCGAGGACGTTGGCCAGCACATAGATATCCACAGGCTCAGGCCTCTCAGCAAAACTACGGTCAGAAAGGGCTATGCTGTAAGAGGCACTCTTATTCTGGTTCAGTCCCTGGAGTTCACTCTCTGTCTTAAGGGTGAGGCTGGCCACCATCTTTGAGGGATCGCCACTCCGGAACACCCATATCTGAAGATTGTGGATATGGGCCTCTTCCTCGGTAGGTATGATCTCACCACGAGTCACCACGGGACGATCCGGGGCATAGACATAGATGTTGAGTGTCGGCTCCGCCTCCGAATCGTCGCTGCAACTGACACAAAGCATCAGCAGCACTGGCAACAGGAGCAGGGCACCAAACCATAACAGTCTATATCTTATTTCTCTTCTCATGCTTCGTACATCATTTATTCAGGAGTTCTACGGTCGTAGGCCGGATCGTCTCCCAGTTCTCGACCTTCACGCCGATCTCCATACGGGGTGCCAACAGGTCAGGCATCACGTTATAGGCACTCTTGAAGTTCTCTACAATCACATCGAACGTCGTCGTATAGTCCTGGGTGAAGACTCGATTCTTGTTCTCGGCTGTCGTATTGGTCGTTGCCGCCGAAGGGTTCACCTCACCGATCAGGTAGAACTTCGTACCGGGATAGACGACACCATCATAACCTATAAACTTCTTATCACTGCGGTTCTCGAATTCCAGGACGATCTTCACGTTCCTCTTCTCATAGTTCTGGAAGACAAGGGTGTTCGTACACCCCTCATCGGCCGTATTGCTCAGACAGTAATAATCATACGTATCACTGCCAGTGCCTGTGGATACCTTCTTGGTCTTGACCTGACTGTCGAAGACAAAAAACTGTTGGTCTGTCATGGCCTTCACCTCCTCTTCTCCCGACGGCCAGGGCTGCACGGTCTCAGGCCGGAAGTCAAAGCCCACAGGATACTGCCCGCCCACGATGACGGCAGTCAAGGGATAGTAGGTATTGTCGAAACTCACCAAGTCACCATTAGCATCCACAAAAGGTGTGACGGTAATACGCTTGAGCCGGACACTCAGTCGAGCCACGCCGTACTGCACCGGAGAGACCATCACAGCCGACTTCGTGGAAGATGTCACCACCGACCCCGCGTCATAATGAGCCAGCACCTCACTCCATTTTGTCGCACTACGGTAGACTGATTCCTCAATCTTTTCACCAGAAGTCTGAATCGTACTATTGCCATAATAGCAGAGTTCTGCCGGCCATGAGAACCGGTCGACGCTGGTAATAGCCGTCTCAACAGTGGTCTGGGTCTGTGCCGTAAAGGCTGAACCGTTCCATTGAATGGCCGCAGCCCCATCGGGCAGACCAATCTGAGCGGGATAGTCTGTGAGAGGCGTTCCAGACCAAGTCGTCAAAGTCACATGTCCCTTGTCGTCGACATTCGCACCTGACTTGATATTGTTACGGATAGCGGTGACAACCGTAGAGACGGCCTCAGTCTCTGCCAGCCCCACCTCTTCATACAATTCCTCCAGGAATGCCCTGAGGCTGGCGGAAGAGCCACCGAGCACAGCATAGTTTCCCCCATCGTCCTTATGGATGAAGTCTTTGTAGAGGGCTTTCAACTTGGGGTCTTCCGTAGTCGCCCATCCTGGGGTGTTGGCAACGGCTGTCAGATAGTCGGCTAAGGCCTTAGCACGGCTGCCGGGCGTCACAGAGGCGCAGATCTGTTCCGGACTGAAGCGAATCTGTGAGGGGCCATTGGCATCCAGATAATTCGTGATGGCAGAGCCGTAATAAGCCTTGTCACTGGCCGGGATGGCCTCGCTGCCCTCCTGCACGGAGTTGGCGCCACGGCCATAGAACAACACAGAGGCCGTGCCCGACCAGAAAGGACAGTCAGGATAATAATAGTATGCCGATGGCGTCAGGGCTGTCGGCTTGCCGGTCACCCGTCCCGTACCATCACCGCTCAACTCATCATAGACGAAGGGGAGATGGTCTTTCGTGATGGTTCCTGCCACCTTAAACGGGATAATACGCACATCCTTCAGGCCACGGAAGTCTGCATAGGACGGCTGTACGACAGGGTCGGCCATACGTGTCCCGGCACCGACATCAGGCAAGGAAAGAGCGAGACTCACAGAGACAGGCGAGTCTTCGGCAGTAACTACCGGCTCCTCAACCTCACGGTCGGCACATCCCGCCAGGGCTGCCAACAGCGTTATTCGTACTATGAGTTTCTCTATCTTCATCAAATCAACTCTTTTTCACCTTTACACCTTTTCACCTTTACAGTGGCACTTCATGATGCCCTGCCTCTTTCCAGTCGAGGGTGACGCTGACTGCCAATCCCGGCTCGTCAGACTCCAGACTGCCATCGGAAGACATCCGGGCATGGAGAATCTTCAACTGCGCTGCCAGCAAAGGATTTTTGACACCTATGACGCTCTTCGTCACCGTCCCATCAGCCAAAAAGGCATAAACGTGTAACTCCCACAGGGCATCAGGAGCATCGATAGAGGCACGAGGGTCTTCCACTTCAGTCACAAGACGCGTCGACGGACCTGACGGATTCTTTGACGGGAAATTGACGGTACAGAAGCACTGCTGGTTGTCGCTGCCCGTATTGATCTTATCTGTCACAATCATCGGCGGTCTTTCGGAATAGACATACGAACTGTCTGCTATATTAAAAGATGTGGCAAACCCCGTGGCAAACACTTTCAGGTCCTTGAGGGTTGCCTTGCTGGTATCGAGGATCAGACCGGCGGCACAGTTTGCCATATACAGACGTACAAAGATCGTCTGGTCATCATTTTTCTTCATCCTGATGGCCTCTCTTGCCGTGAACAGGCCTGTCTTATGAGTACTGATGGTATCACTGCGAGACTGCAGGAACTGTGCCGTTCGGCAATGATCGCCCCCTTCTTGGGTGACAATCCCGTTTCCATCCACATTTGCGGTCGCCAGATGCATGTAATCACGGTAAGGGATATAGAGTGTATAACTCATCTCGTTGGCATCCATCTGGTGCTGTTCATGATGCAGACGGGCGAAATCGCCCTGAGTGTCGTAGAACGAGAGGTCCAAGTCATGGGCATAGTCAGAGAAAACAGGAGAAAGATATCTCCTCAGCGCCTCCAACAGCCTGGCATCAGTCTTCTTATCCAACTCTTTCTGGAGTTCGATAGACAGGTTGGTCACCAGATGCAGTTCGTAATCCAGTTTCAATGTCTCATCACAGTCGCTCAGGTCTTCATCAATCGCCGAGCAGCCAGAGAATACGACCGCCATAACCATCCCAAAGATGATGCCGACTATGCTCTTCATCTTTCTCAGTCAATAATCACATTAAAGTTCAGACCAGCCTTCCATTCCAGATCCACAGACAAGCCGAAGAACATCTGTGTAGAACGCAGGTCAGGGATCGTTGAGTAAGCCCGTTGCAGAGCATCCTTGCCAATCGTGAAGGTGGCAGTAGTGACAGCATCACGGATGAACACACGGTCCTTGCCATAGCCCGTATCACCACTGCCGAAACTGGTCTGTTTGGTCCAGTCAACAGGTTCCAACGAAGTCGACAGCGGGTCGAGTTCACCGATGAGGTAGAACTTCTGCCCTGCATTAATGAATCCATTCAGGCCATAGAAATCCTTATTAGCCATCACCTCAAGTGCAATATATACCTTGGACTGGGTCTCACCGACTGTGAAGTTATCCAGGACAAGTGTATAGTTTGTCACCGTCTTGCCATTATCCGAGGCCGGCAACTCACAGTTGGACAAATCGGGGAACTGGTCGTATATCACCTTATTAAAAGAGGTGCTCTTGGGCAGATACTCAAACTGTGCCACGTCTGGTTGTCCTCCTATGAGGATGCCTGTCACCGTGAAAGAGACTCCGCTTTCACCAGTACCACTGAACACATTGTTTGACGCAGACCCACCACTGACGGCAGCAGCATTGTCGGTGAAGGTATTCTCTACGTTACGCTGGATGGTGGCTTTTAACTGAGAAACGCCATAGGTGATATTCTCCTTCATAGCCACAGCACGAGTCGAGGAAGAGACGGCATCACTATTCCAACCGTTGGAGGTCCAGGAAACGGCCTTCATCCACTCTCCTGCTGATGTCGGGTAAGAGGCGGCCTCCTTAGAGGTGATAGACTGCCAAAGACCTGAATTACAGTAATAAGTCAACTCGGCAGGATAAGTCACATCATTATACTCAACAGACACTTTTGACATCGTCGCATTGCTGTTTCTGAAGACAAATTCTCCTGTTGCGTTATTGAACTCAAGAATAGCACAGCCGTCGGGAACGCCGAGGGATGTCGGATAATTCACAACAGCAGACGAGGTGCCAGAAGCATAACTGTCCTCCCATTGATAGGTTGCCGGCGTGCCAGAAGATGTCACCGTAAAGTTTTCGGCGATCTTCTTAAGGATAGCCTCCGACAGGGCCTTGGCCGTCGCGTTAGTCGATTTGGTATAGATATCATTGACAACTCGGAACAGTTCGCCCACCATATTCTTGATGGATGTAGAAGAGCCCTGACGGAAATCGCCATCGCTGGCATTGGCGACGAACTTGTCATAGACATCACCGAGGGGTGCCAGTTCACCGTTTGCCGTACCGCTTGTGGCAGACCACTTCAAGGTCTCCGGCGAGGTAATGCCCACACCGACGATGCCGTTCAGGATGCCAGCCAGCGTAGTCTGAGGAGCCGTAAAGTCGGAGGCTTTCTCCACACGGTCGGCCAGACGGAAGGTAATGTCGTTCACACTGCTGACATTGCCTGTGTAGGTCTTATTCAACTTACCATAGTAGCCGGGCTTGCCATTCTTCTCGGCATCATTGACGGTCGCATAGAACAGGAAGTCGCTGGTGCCCGTAGGGATATACAAGGTATAGACCTTGCTGGAGTTGGGTGTACCACTGGTATGGGTCGGTTCCGGCTTTCCCAGGTCATCAAGGGGAAAAGTATGATTCGCGTCAACCGCGCTATTGTTGCCTGGAGCATTATTGAAACAGAACAAATACATCTCATTGATGCCCTGGAAGACGCCGTTGCCGACGACTTCGCTTACCTGACGCGTCCGTTCTTCCGGCTGCGTCACATTAAAGACGAACTCTGCCCTCACTCTTCCAGTTTCTGGGTCGTAGCCCGGGTTGATGTCCACATCTTCGCTTGAGGAGCAGCCACCGAGGGAGACCGTTCCAACAAGGGCCGTCAGCCCCATCATGACATACTTAAAATGATTCTTCATATCTATTCCCTTTTTTATTATTGTCAGTTAATGATATACACGATATTAACGCCCAACTGGGGCAGAAGGAATATACGGTCATCCTTACCGTAATACGTGCCACAGTGCGGACAGTCGTACTCCTTAAACCAGGCATAGCCAATGGCCACACCAGCCTCGGCCTCAATGCGCCAGTCACGACTCAAGATCCAAGAATAACCATACTTCCCTCCGAGGGCCAACAGGTCGCCCTGCAACCGGCGCTCACGGACGGTCTTATAAAGTCCCAACGGGAACTTAACATTACCCACGTTAAAATGGCTGTAGATGGCATCAGCCTCAAAATAGCCTTTATGGAAGACGGAGTCATTCACATACTTCCGTGCCCGAAAAGAAAAAAGCATGTGACGCCATTTCTTGTTCTTTTCCTTATCTATATCCCAGGCATTCATTCCTGCCAACAGACCAACAGTCCAAGTGGAGTCGACCCTAACATCAACACCCAGATTAGGAGACAACGTAGCATCGTACAAAAGATTGGTGCGCAATGCCACCCTTGGGAGACTCCGCTCCATACCATCGGGCTGCTGTGCGAGCAACGGTTTTCCACAGAGGAGACTAAAAAGCAATATATACAAATACTTCATTCCAATGAGGCTTTTTTCTATCATCTGTCAGTTAAAGAACAATGCAAAGATACTCATTTCTTATCAATCGAAAGTCTTTTCTGCTGACAAATACCCTATATTTAACATCAATTAACCGTATAAATATTAAATAGGTATAGATTAAGGCTTTTAGGGAACCCGTCTTCTTTAATTTTCGTTAATAACTAAGGTTCATCTTATCACTTCCCGCCAAGATTGGAACTTTATTCGTAACTTTGCACCGCTTTTCGATAAGGAAAGTCATTAATTTTATTATCACACAACATGTACAAACCAACATTCAACAAGCGCCAAGTGCTCGTGTTCCATCATTTCGGGAACAAGGGCTACTCGCTGTTCGCCTGTCTGGGCCGGGAGGTGGTGTGCAGCGTGCTCTCCGTAGCAACGCTGACCTATGCCTCGGCTGAGAGTGTCAGCACGGATCCCGTGGTGACCGACTCGACAGCCACCACGACAGCCCGCGAGATGATGCTCGAGGAGGTCAGTGTGACCGGCTCGAGGGCGCCCCTGACCAAGAGTCAGGCTGCGAGAATGGTCACTGTACTGGAACGTGCCGACTTTGCGCAGGCCCCAGTACAAAGTATTAACGACTTACTGAAATACGCTGTCGGCGTCGATGTAAGGCAACGAGGTCCTATCGGTGCCCAGACGGACATCTCCATCCGAGGCGGCACATCAGAGCAGATCATCCTGTTGCTCAACGGCATCAACATCTGTGACCCCCAGACCGGCCACAACGCGATGGACTTGCCAGTAGACCTGAGCGAAGTGGAACGCATCGAGGTGATTGAAGGGCCCGCAGGAAGGATCTATGGGACATCATCGCTCGTCGGAGCGATTAACATCGTGACAATGGAAAGTGGAAAGTGGAAAGAAGAAAGTATTTCGAGGAAAGAGGAAAGGGGAAAGAGGAATGAGATGACTCTGCATGCAGAAGGAGGTTCATACGGCTATGCCCACCTCGGCTTCAGGTATTCTCACTCCACACTCCTCACTCCGCACTCCTCGAAACTCACTCCACACTCCTCGAAACACGCTCCACTCTCCTCGTTAAGCCATTCCCTCTCTGGGAACTACAGCCGCAGCGACGGTTGGAGCCGGTCGAAGGCAGGACACCTGAACACAGACTTCAGCGGCTCGAAGGCCTTCTACCAGGGACAGTATGAAGACGACGACTTGAGACTTCACTGGCATGCAGGTATGGCCGACAAAGGATGGGGATCAAGCACCTTCTACGCCTCACCCAAATGGCAGGCAGATGAACAATATGAACATACTACAAAAATTTACACGGCCATACAAGGTGAGAGCAAGCGTGGACGACTACACCTGAGCGGCAACATCTACTGGAATCAGAACCGAGATCGCTACGAAGGTTATCGTGGGCAAGCGGACAAAATGAAATACAACTATAACCGCACTGACGTCTATGGTGTCAGCCTTAACAGTTATTTCGACTGGGAATCAGGAAATCCAGACCGTATCAGGAACAGGACCGCCTTCGGTGCAGAACTGCGGAATGAAGACCTTGTCAGCGGCAACCTGGGCGAGCCTCTGTCGCAGACACATCACATCTGTGGTACAGACCGAGACTACACCCTCGGCCTGAACCGGACGAACATCAGCGGATATCTGGAGCACAATTTAATACTAAATAAATTGACAGTTTCTGCGGGCATCGTAGCCGTCAAAAATACCTGGAGCAATATGAATATGACGGTATACCCCGGTGTGGACATCAGTTACCGTCCGTCATCCCATTGGCGGATTCATGCCTCTTACAACACCTCACTGCGCATGCCGTCGTTTACAGAGATGTACTACAAACTCCAAGGTTACAGTGCCGACCCCCATCTGAAGCCAGAGGAGATGCAGGCCTTCGAAATAGGCGTAACCTCTTACTTCTCACCTTTTACCGCTCACTTCGCCGTATGGCATCACCACGGCAAGAACATGATCGACTGGATCATAGACACCACCAAAGGCAGTGAGGCTGTATGGGAGAGCGTCAACCACACCTCCATCAACAGCACTGGGTTCGAGACAGACATGCAAATCAACCTACAGCGTTGCCGCTTTAAAGTCTCATACAGTTACATTCACCAGGACAAGGAACAAGAGACAGGCATCGTGTCGCAATATGCGCTGGAATACCTGCGCCACAAACTGGTGGCCCATGCCATGCTACCAATCATCAAACGGGTGTCACTCGACCTGAACCTGAGATGGCAGGACCGTGTGGGCAGTTATACAGACTTCAACGGTGAGGTTTGCGGCTATAAACCATATACCCTCGCAGATGTCCGTCTCACCTGGCAGGAGCGGAGGTGGAAGGTTTATGTCGAAAGCAACAACCTCTTCGACACCCGCTATCACGACTACGGTCTTGTAGAGCAACCTGGCCGTTGGCTCATCGCCGGGGCTTCGGTTACACTCTAGTTTATTGTTTATTGTTTATAGTTTAAAGTTTATAGTTTATAGATGAAAACCTTGCACGCCCATAGAACAGCCTATAGAAGTAATCATCTATAAACTATAAACTTTAAACTATAAACAAAAATCTGTAAACTGTAAACAAAAGAATCACTGTTTCAGTTTAAAGGAGTTCTCAATGCTTGACAATTCCTCTGAGAAAGACTTGTCGACCTTCAACCGTTGTTCGATGGTATTACAACTATGGATGACGGTTGAATGGTCACGGTTGCCGATGAGTTGACCGATTCGGCCTGCCGGCATCTTTGTGTACTTCTGAGCCAAGTACATCGACACCTGACGCACCTGCACCAGTTCACGCTTGCGACTCTTGCTAAATACCTGACGCTGCTCGACATGATAATGCTGGCATACCTTCTCTAGGATATCATCAACAGTCAGCGGATGGTTGTCAACCTTCACGGCCCGCTTGATAATACGCTCAGCCAGACGCATATCCACATTTGTGTTATAGACAATGGAATAGGCCATCAACGAGTTGACGACACCTTCCAGGTCGCGCACGCTGCCATTGGCAGTCTGTGCAATATAATCAATCACATCTGCAGGAATCTTCAGACCGTCACGACGACACTTGGCATGGAGGATATCAACGCAAAGTTGCACGTTCGGCTTCTCCAACTCAGCAATCAGACCGCAGGCAAAACGGGTAAGCAGACGGTCCTTCATGCCCTGCAGGTCGACAGGGGGGCGGTCACTGGCCAAAATAATCTGCCGGCCCATGCGGAAGAGGTGATTAAAGATATGGAAGAACGTGTCGAGTGTCTTGGGAGAGTTCATCCACTCCTGGATGTCATCAACAATCAGCACATCAATAGACTGGTAGAAGTTGATGAAATCATTGGTCGTGTTATGACGCACGGAATCCGTGAACTGCACCTGGAACAGTCGTGCAGAGACATAAAGCACCCGTTTTTGGGGATAGGTCTCCTTGCAACGTACACCGATAGCGTTGATCAGATGGGTCTTACCACAACCGGAAGGACCGTAGATGAAGAAGGGATTGAAGGTACTCTTGCCTGGATGCTCTGCTATGGAGAGGCCAACGGTACGCGGCAGTTTGTTGGAATCGCCCTCGATAAAGTTCTGGAAGGTCTTCTTCACATCAAGTTGGGGATTCAACTGCTGAGGTGTGACAGCATCGAGTGTTGAAGGAGCCTTGTTGGTACCCTGCGGTTGCTGGATATCCGAAGGACCTTCGCTCTCAACGGTGGTCGTCACATTGTGCTGGGCCTTGACCGTCACAATACGATAGTTCAGTTTTACACTGGTGCCAAAGACACGTGCAAGAACTTTGCTTAACAGTCCCACGTAGTACTGCTCCAGGTACTCGTACACGTACGGACTTGGAACCTGCACCAAGAGCGTCTGCTCCGCCTCTGAGTATGACTCGAAGACGATTGGCGCGAACCACGTTTTATACTGCTGCTCGGAAACATTGGCCTCAATCAGATGAAGGCATTCTTCCCAAAGCGCCTTGTGACTGTTATTCATTCGGCGTTATACCTTATTTTAATAATTCTTCTATTACAAGACTTAGGCTTGTGATTTATAATTGCGATGCAAAGGTCGCACTTTTTTTTTAATTATGCAAATCCTCAAAAAGGACGAATGTTTGTACAAAGCAGCGTAACTCTCTATAAATTGAGGGGTTAGAGTGTTTCACGCCCTAATCTATCAAAAAAGCCATTTGCAAATAACAAACCTGTTGAAAATCAGAAACTTATAAATTTCCAGGAATGAATTGCGCATCAGAGAGCACACCCTCTTTATGCTGTCAGAGCCCTATGAAGACAAAGGATTTCAGACATCTCTCCTCAACTAGGAAGGAACGGCCTACTATTTAGACAAAATCTATTTTACTTATCTTTCTTCCCAAAAATTGAGAAATGAACGTAACGTTTCGGATGCTGTTTGAGATCAATCATTAAAGAATCAGCATGCATCATTGTCGAATTCAGATTGTTATAGAGTCCGGGGTCACGCATCAGCAATCCGATAGTACCTTCATCGCTATTCAACTTGGCCGTCATCTGCTCCACATTCCGCAGGGTATTGTCTACCTTCTGCAAGGTGGCAGCGAGGTCCATCTCGTTCAGATGGCGAGTCAGGTTGTTGGCATTGGCCAGCATGCCGTCGGCATTTTCCAACATCTGCGGCATCTGTTGGTTCAGACTAGCCGTCAGACGGTTCAGATCGCGTGATGTTTGAGTCAGACTACCCGTAATCTGGTCGATGTTATGCAGAGAACTGGCGATGGCAGGATCAGCCAGGAGAGCATTGACACTGACAAGGATGGAATCGAGTTTGGGCAGCAGTGACTGCACCTGAGGGATGATTTCTGCAGCCTTGGCCATGGCACCCTTTTCCTGACCGCCACTGATGGTGTCACCAGGCGTGAGGATGCCGGCAGTACGGTCACCGAGTTTCAGTTCCAGTTTGATGTTTCCCAAGAGATCGCTGACGATGTCTGCAGAGGTGCCCTTGGGCATACGCATCTCATTGTTGATACCCACAACAGCCACAATATCATCCTGACCATCATAATCGTAGATGATATCCTCGACCACGCCCACCCTATAGCCATTGGCATAGACGGGACTTGAAACGGACAAGCCACTGATATCCTTGAACTTCACATAATAGTTGCTGTCTGACGAGATGGACAGGCCCTTGAGGAACTTCATACCGTAGAAAAGCACAATGACGCCTATGATGGCCACCAGTGCAATCTGTATTTCCTTATTATATTTCTTCATCACCTTCGACTATAAACTATAAACTCTAAACTATAAACCATACACACATCATCTGTTCTTCTTAAATTCTCTGATGGCCTCGTTGATATCCATCCTGACGCCGTCCTTAAAGGCTATGACAAACGCCTGCGGGAACTTGTCGGAAATCTGGCGCCGCAGCCGATTCATCTCATTGAAGTCAGAAGATTCTCCCACTGTGTATTTATACAGACCATTCTCCTGATAATAGCCGATGGCGCTAAGTCCCTTGAATCGGGCATCACCTGCTTTTATCAAGGCAGAGCCTGCAAAAATCTGAACCTTAAAGACTGGTCCCTGAGGAACAGGCTGTGGAATGACCGTCGGCGCCGATGCTACCTCAGCGTCAGGCTCCGACAGGGTTTCAGGGGTTACCTCCTGCTGAGGTTCCGGCATAACGTCGGGCAGAGGCTCCGGTTTAACCTCAGGCCGTGGTTCAGGTTTGGCCTCAGGCTGAGGTTCTAGTTTGACCTCAGGCTTCTGGTCTGGCTGAGGCTCTAACTTTGGTTCTGGCTGAGGTTCCTGCTTCGGCTCTGGCTTCACCTCAAGCAGAGGTTCTGGCTTCACCTTGGCTTTCTTTTCAGACTTGGTCTGCTTCACCTCCTGAACAGGTTGGTAGGAAATCGACATACTACCACCATGACGCTTGCGGTAAGCCAAGAAAGCATTGAACAGGCCACGGGCATACATGCCAGTAGCAGCCGGGGAGTTCATAAAAGCCTCCTCGTCACTGGTAGAGATAAAGCCACACTCCACCAGGCAACCCGGCATCGACGACAGACGGAGCACCGCCAGATTGTCCTGCTGAGCACCCATATCCTGACGCCCTGTTGCCTGACAGACATACTTCTGCATATACTTGGCCAGTTCTACGCTGTTCTCCATGTTCTTGTCCTGAATAAACTCAAACATGATATTACTCTCCGGAGAATTCGGATCGTAGCCATGATAGGTCTGCTTATAGTCTTTCTCCAGATAGATGACAGCGTTCTCACGCTTAGCGACCTCCAAGTTCTCCAAGACACCGGTCTTCTTTCCGGTCCGTTTGCTTGTTCCTAAGGTATAGGTCTGGAAGCCATGAGCCCTCTTACCTTTAGGCAGGGCATTGATATGGATAGAGATAAAGAGGTCTGCCTTGTTCTTGTTGGCAATCTCTGCCCGACGATAGAGTTCCACAAAGGTATCTGTCTTGCGGGTATAGATGACCTTCACGTCGGGACAGTTCTGTTCGACCATCTTTCCGAAGGCCAATGCATATCTCAGTGTCAGCGTTTTCTCCTTCACCTTACCCTTACCGATGGCACCAGTATCAAAGCCACCGTGTCCGGCATCAATCACCAGCGTGAACTGCTTAGCATCCATTGTTAAAGGAGAAAAGGCAAGAAGGTGAAAAAACAAAATGATTTTCACCCACACCTTCACCTTATTTATAATATATATATGACTCACCATTTATTCACCTTTCCACTTCTTCACCTTTCCCAATGCATTTCCACCCCAGCTCCGTCACTATCGGCTCCCATCGGAGGATTCTGTTTCGTCAGTTCCAAGTCGATGGATGTCACACCTGGGAATACTGTCATGATGGCTTTGGCAATCCGTCCAGACACATGTTCCAGCAACTGTGACGGGATGTCCATCTCCTGTTTGACAAGATCGAAGAGTGTCGCATAGTTAAGCGTATCCCCCATCTCGTCACTCTCCATGGCCTTGGCCAGAGGATAACCCACCCGCAGACTGAGCAGGAACTCACCGCCTACCTGTCGTTCCTGAGGCAACACCCCATGGAAGGCATGGAAGCGGACGTTTCTCAAAAAGACATATGATTCTTCAATCTTCACTCTTCACTCATTTCTTCATCCTCCTCATGGACACCAGGAATATATTTCTTCAGGGCTCGTTCCACACCGGTCTTCCAAGTGTTGATGCTCTCGTCCTTCAGAGAGAGTGAGCCCACCAGTCGGACGACATGCTCCAATGGCATGCGATAGCGTAACACTCCAGAGATCAGTTTGGCATAATTCCAGTACTCAGGATTGAACTTCTCCGAAAGGCCCTCCACAGTCGTCTTGTAGCCACGTTTGTTCTCGAACTGGAAGTCGTAGCGCTTCGTTCCGTCAGGATTCACCTGTTTGATGATCTTTCCCTTCGTCACCGTCTTGGGCAGGATGATACCTTCCTCATCATCCTGCAGACCCGTGAATATCTCGTAGGGGTAACCGTCGAGCAAGCCGACCAGTGCCACCCACTTTTCCTTATTATTCTGGAATCGCACCACATCACACTCTAACTGCTGCGGACGTATCTCCGTCACATCAGGACGACGGTACAGTGCCGTATCGGTCAGGGCATGGTCTATCAGAACAGCGAATTTATCAGCATCATCCGGCTGCAGGGCTTTCAATGCCAGTTCCAACAGACTGCTGATCTTCTCTTCTGAGAGGTCACTCCCGGTCTTGGCGGCTACCGACACCAACGCACTGGCGATGTGCCTAAGCATCTCTTTTTTAGTTTCTGTTTGCATAACAAGCATGGTTTACTGGCTGCAAAGGTACACATAACTTTTCTATTTTGGGAAACTTTACAAGTTTTTTTGATTAAAAGTGTCCCGATTTGGAAAACTTTCACTACCTTTGTGCCATAAAACCGTATTATAATGAAGAATTTACTGACAAGAAGAACTATCCGCAAGTACATCGATCAGGACGTGAGCGAAGAACTGCTCAACCGTCTGATTACGGAGGCTTCACGTACCCAGACCATGGGTAATCTGCAATTATACAGTGTCATCATCACCCGCTCGAAAGAGATGAAAGAGAGACTGGCACCTGCTCACTTCAACCAGCCGATGGTGAAGGAGGCTCCCGTGGTGCTGACCATCTGTGCCGACTTCAACCGCACCAGTTTCTGGGCCCAATGTCGCAACGCCGTACCCGGCTACGACAACTTTCTCTCGTTTATCAATGCTACTACCGATGCCTTGCTCTATACCCAGACCCTCTGTAACCTCATGGACGAGGAGGGACTCGGCTATTGTTACCTCGGTACGACCGTCTATCAGCCGCAACAGATCATCGATATCCTGCAACTGCCGAAACTCGTGATGCCTGTTGCAACCCTTACCGTAGGTTGGCCTGCTGAGGAGCCCTCCCTCTCAGACCGTCTCCCTCTAGAGAGTTTCGTCCACCAGGAGACCTACAACGATTATCTGGGCCAGGACATCGACACCTATTATAAATATAAAGAGGAACTCGAAGAGAACCGCCACTTTGTGCGCATCAATCACAAAGAGACGCTGGCGCAAGTCTTCACAGACATCCGTTATACCCGGAAGGACAACGAGGCGATGTCGCAAACCCTCATCGCCACCCTCGTCCGCCAAGGCTTCCTGCCGTATACGATATTAAGAGGATTTATTTAGTTTACAGTTTACAGTTTACGGTTTACAGTTTACAGTTTACAGATGATTACTTCTATAGGCAGTCATAAGGGCGTGCAAGGTATTCATCTGTAAACTGCGTAAACTGTAAACAAAACATCACTCCACCACAATGGGCTTATACTTCGGCACAAGTGCCTTCATGATACACCAGCCGATGAGGTAGGCCACAGCACAGATGCAGAACACCACCATATAGGCTGCAGGCTTACCCTCGAAGCCGAAGAACGTGAAGTTTGCGCCCTGCTCAGCTGCCCAGTCGAAGAACCGGCCAGAACCGAGGTTAATGCTCATCGAACCGATACCACCAGCCATCGTACCTAAACCGACAATCGTACCGATGGTCGACTTGGGGAACATATCGCCAATGGTCGAGAACAGGTTGGCACTCCATGCCTGATGCCCTGCACCGAGCAGACCAATCAGGATTGCAGGCCACCAGGCGCTATAGGCACCAAGAGGCTGGGCGAAGAGTCCCAACACAGGGAAGCAGGCGAAGATCAGCATGGCACGCATACGGCCTAAATACGGATTCATGCCCTTCTTGTCGACGAAATACGTTGGCAGATAGCCACCACCGATAGAGAGAATGGTCACGATGGCATAGAGTGTGAAGATCAACAGGATACCCATCGTTGAGTCGGAGGTATAGCCATACTGGTCGCTGAAATAGGCAGGCGCCCAGAACAGGAAGAACCACCACACACCGTCGGTCATGAACTTACCTACGAGGAACGACCAGGTCTGCTTGTACTTGAAGCACTGGAAGAAAGGTATCGTCTTCTCCTCCTTCACGGCTGCACGGTCCTGCACCTCAGCCAGATCTGCGTCCTGCTCGATATAGTTCAACTCAGCCTGGTTGACACGTTTGTTATGACGGGGCTTCTCATAGAGCCACATCCACAGGCCCATCCAGATGAAGCCCAGACAACCGATGATGATGAACGCCATCTCCCAACCCCAGGCACGAGCCAACAGGGGAATGGTGGCAGGAGCGGCAAGGGCACCCACAGAAGCACCGCTGTTGAAGATAGAAGTACTGAAGGCACGGTCTTTCTTCGGGAAGTACTCGGCGGTTGCCTTGATGGCAGCGGGGAAGTTTCCTGCCTCACCGACAGCCAGGATCAGGCGGCAACTCAAGAAGAGCCATACGGAGATCGTGGCGATGGCGACGGCAGCATCACTGCCAGCCTGTACCATACGCAGAGCCTCGATAGAGTCGTAGCCCTCGACAGTCATGGCCACCCAGCCACAGCCCGCATGCAGCACAGCACCTAACGACCAGACGAAGATGGCAATAAGGTAACCCTTCTTCGTACCCATCCAGTCGATAAACTTTCCGGCGAAGAGGTTCGCGATGGCATAGAACAGAGAGAACATACCGGTAATCGTACCATAGTCACCGTCTGTCCAATGGAACTCCGGGGCGATGAAGTCCTTCCATGTTAGAGACAAGACCTGACGGTCCATGTAGTTAATAGTGGTTGCCAGGAAAAGCAACGCACAGATGACCCAGCGGAAGTTGGACATCTTTGTTGTTTGTACAGGAGCCATATTCTTTATTTTTGTATGTTTCTATACGTTTATTTTATATCGATGACGGGAATGTTGTCTTTGTCATTATAATAAAGGTTCTCACCAGCCATACCCCAGATGAAGGTATAATAATAAGTGCCGGCAGCAGCATGCATGCTCCATTCAGGTGACATGATAGCCTGCTCATTGTGCAGCCATACGACGCGACTCTCCTGAGGCTCTCCCATGATGTGGGCGATGGTCTGCTCTGCGGGGAGGTTGAAATAGTAATAAGCCTCGATTCGACGACCATGAGTGTGAGGAGGCATCGTGTTCCAAGCGGCACCGGGATTCAACTGAGTCAGGCCTAACTGCAACTGACAGGGTCCCTCCTCCAGCACATCGTTCACGATCAGTTTATACACCGTGCGGTTGTTACACTCCTCCAGGGAGCCTACAGGTCCCCAGACGGCAGCCTTCAGCGAGCCCTTACGACCGTCGAGGGTAATCCACTGGGTCTTGTAATGCTGGTGAGCCGTGGCAGAGTTCAAGTAGAACTTAGCAGGATTTTTCGGATCCTTCGAACGGAAGAGCACCTCTTTGTTCACATCCTGGTCCTTACCGATATGGCCGCGACCGATGTAGAGTGCCTCCTTCGGAGAGAGGGCGTACTCCTTGCCGTCGACAATCACCACGCCGTCGCCCTGACCGCAGTTCACAATACCGATCTCACGGTTGTAGAGGAAGTACTTCTCTTTGATGCCGGGATCCACGTCGAGGCCCAGTTCAAGGAAGTTTTCCAGTTTGAGGGTTTTAGACACCGGCATCGCTCCTCCGAAGATGAAACGGTCGTAGTGCGAATAAGTCAGGTTGATCTCGTCGGCCACCATCACCTTCTCCATCACGAAGCGCTCACGTAGTGTCTTCGTGTCGTAGTGCTTCACATCCTCAGGATGACAGGCCGTCTGGAAATTCACGTTCTGCTGGCCGAAACCCATCGTCAAATTACCCATAAGCATTAAAGTCAAAATCGATTTCTTCATTGTTATATTCTTTTAGTTCTGATTATTCTTTTTTGATGTTTCACACGAACTCGCTTACGTTCAGCATAGTTCATGCAAACTTAGCACTGTTCTCACTTAACACGACCTTCATCAGCGACAATACGCTGGCGGTTCCATACGACCATGGCGATGGTAATTAATGTCAGAAGTCCGGCGCCGACATAAGCCAGATTGTTCACACATTTGTAGATGACCCAGCCGAAGAGACTCGATGCGAAGTCGAGCGCTCCAGCCTGGAACCCCTCAGGGATCTTGGCGGCGGGATCCTGTGTCTGAGCATACACCGTCTGGGCCGCCTGTGTGAAGGCAGGAGCCATATCGGTGACGAACCACAGGCCGATGCCGACGGCCACTATGCCGACAATCAGTGTCTTCACCACATTACCCTTCGTATAGGGCAGCACCATCACGAACACATAGAACATACCAGCGAGCGATGCCAGGGGCAGGAACTCATTGCCAGGCAGGGCCACAGCCATCAGCAGCGCCAGCGGAATAAGTATCAGCGAGGCCACCAGGGTCGTAGGATGACCGATCACCAGTGCTGGCGACATACCGATATACACCTTCTTGCCAGCCCACTTCTTCTGTACCACCTCCTGTGTCTTCTCGGCAATCGGTTTCAGGCCGTCGATGAACAGTTTCGTGATTCGCGGTATCAGTTCCATCACGGCACCCATCGTCACACCTAAGAAAAGTACTTTTTTGATATCCAACTGTGCCACAGCACCAATCAGCGCACCGACAATCACACCCAGAACAATAGGTTCTCCCAGCACGCCGAACTTTTTCTTCAGCCCCTCGGCATCGATGTCGAGTTTCGAGAATCCGGGAATCTTGTCGAGCAGCCAGTTGATGCCGATGGCAAAGGCCGTGAAACTCTGGCAGAAAGGCTGTGGGATGGATATGCCGTCCATATCGTCGTAGTAACCCTGGAACTTCGAGGCTGTCAGGTCGGCCATCACCAATGTATTAATGTAACACACGATGGCGGCAAAATAGCCCCAGGCCAGCGACTGGTCCATCACGAAATAAGCCACCGCACCGATAAAGGCAAAATGCCAGTAGTTCCACAGGTCGATATTCACCGTGCGTGTACATTTTGTTATCAGCAACAGGAAGTTCACGCCCAGGCAGATGGGGATGATCAGCGCGCCGACCGCCGTATTATAGGCCACAGCAGCAGCGGCAGGCCAGCCCATGTCGAACACGCCGAGTTGCAGGTCGTAAAGACGCGAGATCTCACTCAGCGGGCTGCCGAAGTTGTTCGTCAGCAGGGCCGTCACAATGCCGAGGCCCACGAATCCGACACCCACATAAAGGCCGCTCTTAAGCGACTTGCCGAACTTCATGCCGATGCACAGGCCGATGATGGTAAAGAGGATAGGCATCATCACCGATGCACCCAGGCTGATAATGTAACTGAAAACTTGTTCCATTTGTTCTAACTATCGATATTTAAGTTTGTTTTAGCGCTTATCGACTGCAAAGATACAAATAAAAACGGAAATACTCATCAACTATCACCATCTTTTTTACGTTATCGTTTGCAAAATTGGAAGGACGAAAGATAAATAACCCCAAAAAGTTTGGCTGTTACACGAAAAATGACTACCTTTGCCGACGTACTAAACTTATTCATGATGAAGAAATCAACTATTCTAGCATTACTGATGATGGTATCAGCCACAGCCATGGCCCTCACCCCTTGGAAGAAGGGTGCGTTCGAGACAGGCCAGTACCGTAACCTCTTGGGCGAGATGGGCTACAGCCAGGCCGATGTCGACGCAAAACTGAAGGAAGTGTTCAACGATGTGTTCCGTGGCCCCAACAAGGTATACTTCGAGGTGGGCGACTCCATGGGCTATGTCTCCGACGTGAAGAACCACGATGCCCGTACCGAAGGTATGTCGTATGGTCTGATGATTGCCGTACAGTTCGGAGAGAAGGACATCTTCGACCGTCTGTGGCGATGGGCCAAGAAATACATGCAGCACCAGGACGGCATCCGCGAGGGCTACTTCGCCTGGAGTTGTAAGACCGACGGCACCCGCAATGCCCAGGGGGCTGCCAGCGACGGCGAACTCTATTTCATTACCGCCCTCCTCTTCGCCTCCAACCGTTGGGGCAACGACACGGGCATCAACTACAAGGCCGAGGCGCAGCACATCCTCAACTGCATCCAGCCGAAGGAGTATGAGCCCGAGCCTCGTCCCGCCGGAATGCCAGCCTTTGGTCCCCAGCAGACTGGTCCTCAGAAGATGTATCTCATCGATCCCGAGACGCAACTCATCACCTTCACCCCCGACGGTTTCGGGCAGCGCTATACCGATCCCAGTTATCATATCCCCGCCTTCTATGAGGTATGGGCGAAATGGGCCGATGACGGGCGTTCTGAGTATTGGCTCGAGTGCGCCAAGAAGAGTCGTGAATACCTGCACAAGGCCATCAACCCGCAGACAGGTCTTAACCCCGACATGAGCCAGTACGACGGCAGCGAGATGCAGATGCCCCGTTTCCCGGGCATGCCGCAGCGTCCGCAGGGGACCCCGCGCCGTAATGGCAGCAACAACTTCCGTTACGACTCCTGGCGCGTGCCGATGAACATCACCCTCGACTACGAGTGGAGTTGTGCCGACGGCGAGTGGCAGCGCCAGTATGGTGAGACCATCCAGAACTTCTTCTACTCGCAGGGTGTCGACACCTTCGTCGACCAGTACCGTACTGACGGCACCCTGCCCGAGGGCGATGAGATCCTGCAGGCTGGCGGTTTCCGCAAACTGCGCCACAGCATCGGCCTCGTGGCTACCACGGCAGCCGCCTCGATGCTCTGCAGCCACGACAAGAGCAAAGCATTCGTCGATGCCCTCTGGAATGCGAAGCACGAGCCCTTCGAGGACGGCTATTTCGATGCCTACTACGATGGATTATTAAGGCTCTTCGCCTTTATGCATCTCAGTGGGAACTACCGAATCATTACCAAATAAAAGAAGGCTTGCTAGCGAGCCTTCTTTTATAAATCTTCTTATTAATCCTGGAAATAGACACGCTTGACACGGTTGGAAACTGCCGTGAGGACCTCATAGGGGATGGTGTCGATGATGTCGCTGAGAACGGTGACGGGCAGATGCTCACCGAAAATCTCTACCTGATCGCCCTCCTGACAGGGAATGTCGGTGACATCGATCATCGCTACGTCCATGCAGATATTACCCACGTACTCAGCCTTCTGACCATGTACCAGACAGTAGCCATGACGGTTGCCAAGATGACGGTTAAGACCGTCGGCATAGCCGATAGGAATAGCGGCAATCACCGAGTCGCGCTCGATCTTACCCTTGCGGCTGTAGCCTACGGTGTCGCCTGCAGGGACATGGCGGAGTTGGAGGATGGTGGTTTTTAAGGTGCTAACGCACCTTAATTTGTTAACAGTTGACGGTTTACTGTTTACAGTTGATTTGCTGGCAAGCCCTTGTGATCCGCTGGTGTTATCATCTGTAAACTGTAAACTGTCAACTGTAAACTTATTATACGGTTCAACACCGTATAATCCCAGGCCGAGGCGGCACATATCCAACTGGCGCTCTGGGAAGTGCTCGATGCCGGCGGAATTGTCCATATGGCGGAGGATCTTGTGGGAGAAGGCAGACTGAAGTTTCTGACTGCCCTGTTCGAAGAGTTCGAACTGACGGGCAGAGAAGGCATCGAAGTCGTCGCTGTCGGAACCTACGAAATGGCTGAACACCGAACGGGGGATGATGGCGTTCTGATGCTTCAAACGGTCGATTACCTCGTCGATATCGTGGATGGGGTCGAAGCCAAGACGGTGCATGCCCGTGTCGAGTTTGATGTGAACAGGCCAGCCTGTGATACCCTCCTTACGGGCTGCCTTGACGAGGGCATCCATCAGACGGAAGGAGTAGACTTCGGGTTCCAGATCATAGTCGAACATGGTCTTAAAGGCCGTCATCTCGGGGTTCATGATCATGATATTAGCGGTGATGCCAGCCTTGCGAAGGGTGACACCCTCGTCGGCCACGGCCACGGCAAGATAGTCCACACGGTGGTCCTGCAGCGTCTTGGCAATCTCCACGGCCCCAGCCCCGTAGGCATCAGCCTTGATCATGCAGACCATCTTCGTCTCGGGCCTGAGGAAGGAGCGGAAGTAGTTCAGGTTCTCAACCACGGCGTTGAGGTTGACCTCGAGGATGGTCTCATGAACCTTCTGCTCCAATTGCTCGGTGATCCGGTCAAAACCGAACGGACGGGCACCCTTCAGGAGAATAAGTTCGTCGTGCAGGTCGTTGAAGGCGTCAGAGGCCAGGAAATGGTTCACATCGGCAAAGAACTGTTTGTCGGCGATATGGATCCGGTCTGCCTGGGCAGAGAGTTCAGGGCCAATGCCGATAAACTTGTCGATGCCCCGCTTCACGCAGAGGTCAGAGACCTGGGTGTAGAGGACTTCGGGGGAGGAGCCTGTCTGGAAAATATCGCTTAAAACAATGGTTTTCGGGAGAGCGGGGGTACGGGAGGGCGGGGTTATGAGATTATTTTCTGCCTCAGGAGTATTCTCGCGTCCACGCACTCCCGTATCCTCATTCCCCCGACGGCACATGAAGTCGAGGGCGATGTCGAGGGAGTTGATGTCGCTGTTGTAGGAGTCGTTGATGAGGATACAGCCGTGCTGGCCCTGTTTTACCTCCAGACGCATGGCAACGGGTTCGAGACGGGGCATGCGATCGGCGAGTTGGGATGGCGTGAGTCCTAGATGAAGGGCTACGGCAGCACAGGTAATGGAATTCTCGATGGAGGCCTCGTCGATGAAGGGGATGGTGTAGGTATTCTCCTCATCTTTATATATATAGGTGATCCTAGTGGAAGTGGCATAGTCCTTACCACGCTCCACGTTCTTCACGAAGAAAGCGACATTCTCATCGCACTGCGACCAGGCCATCTTCTCGCCCTTGTACTGCATGCGACGGATGCAACGGCTCACGATGTCGTTGTCGGAGCAGTAGACCATCGCCTCCGTGTCGTGCATCAGTTCGAGTTTCTCCATGCACTTCTCCTCCATCGAGCGGAAATTCTCCTGATGGGCAGGGCCCAGACTGGTGAGTACGCCGATGGTGGGTTGGATGATGTCATGCAGGGCAGACATCTCTCCTGGCTGGCTGATGCCAGCCTCGAAGATGCCGACCTCCGTCTGCTCGTTCAGCAGCCATACAGAGAGGGGTACGCCAATCTGGGAGTTATAACTGCGGGGCGAACGCACAATCTTCTGTGAAGGCAACAGCAACTGGTAGAGCCACTCCTTAACCATCGTCTTACCGTTGGAGCCCGTGATACCTACTATAGGGATGTCGAACTCATCGCGGTGACGCTCGGCCAGGCGCTGCAAGGCAGCCAAGGGCGAGGGAACAATCAGGAAATTGGCATCTTTGTAAGAGGTAAGGGGTGGGAGGTGAGAGGTAAGAGATTTGTTCTCTACGACGAAGTTACGGACTCCACGGCGATAGAGGTCGGAGATGTATTTATGGCCATCGTTGCGGGCAGATGACAGAGCAAAGAAAAGTGTCTCTTCCGGGAAACAAAGGCTACGGCTGTCGGTCAGCAGCCAACGAATCTGTCCTTCACTGTTACCATAACGACGCGCACCAATCAGCGTCGCCACTTTCTCAATACTGTATTTCATGTTCAATCTTCAATTATCAATATTCAATGATTTGAGCTGCAAAATTAGTAAAAAAGACCGAATTAAGTTATATATTTAATTTTTTTCTTTGTATTTATCCTTTTTTACACTATCTTTGCAGTATATTTGGTCAAGATGGAATTCAGAACGATTGTAGAAATACCACATGCATCCTTTGAGATCATCCCCTGTGAAGAGGTATTATTGGTTGGTTCGTGCTTTGCCGACGGGATTGGACGGAGATTCAAAGAGAACGGGTTTCCTGCCATCGTCAATCCATTCGGCACGATGTATAACCCTGCCAGTATCCTGCACACCATCAAGCGCATGTTGTGTTCTGAATCTTCAGAAGAGCATCTTCAGGCCATTCCCAGGATTGTGTTCCTGACGTTGGGGACAAATCATGTCTATCGGCTGAAGGAGACGGGAGAAATCGTCGACAACTGTGAGAAGCGTCCTGCATCGTTATTTCAAGAAGAGGAACTAACCGTGAGCCAATGTGCTGATTATCTGAGGGAGACGGTCGAACTGCTCAGAGGAAACAATCCCGAGGTGCAGGTGGTTTTGACGGTCAGTCCCATCAGATATCGGAAGTATGGCTATCATGAAAGCCAACTCTCCAAGGCCACTCTCCTTCTGGCGGCCAGGCAGACTAGTATCACTAGTCAAACTAGTCGGACTAGTATCACTAGTAAGACTAGCCAAACCACCTATTTCCCCGCCTACGAGATCCTGATGGATGAACTTCGCGACTATCGTTTCTATGCAGCAGATATGCTGCACCCCTCAGAACAGGCCATCGACTATATCTGGGAGCGGCTGAACGACTGGTGTTTCAGCGCTGAAGCCCAATCATTCATGGAAGAGTGGCGCCCCATCAGACAAGCCTTGTCGCATCGTCCCTTCCATCCTGAGTCTGAGGAATATCAACGTTTCCAAGTGCAGACTCAAGCCCGACTTCAAGCGCTGCGAGAGAAATATCCTAACTTTAAATATGATATCTATGACACAACAAAAAGAATCAAACGACCCCGCTGAAACAGCCGCGATGATCGATGCTGTGCTTCGGCGGGAAAAGAACTGGCAAGAATTATGGTTCTACCAGAAGACGGTCGTCCTTTACCAAATGACCTACGTGTTTACTTCTCGTTTCCTACCCAAATATGGAGATCGCACCGTAGACCAAATGATATAGGCTGCACGCTCTAGAAGCCAAGGAGCGTGAGATAGCCCAACTCAAATCAGAAAACGCCCGTCTTCAAAGCGAAATCGGGTATTTAAGAGAACTCATCAAAGGCAAGATCTCAGACTAGGGATACTAATCAGACTAGTCGAACTAGTATGACTAGTCTAGTCAAAGTCAACTGCGGCTAATCTGCAGGCCCGTCGTAGAGAGGGAGAGATCGACGAAGCGGGCATTACGGTTCTGACGATGGTCAGACAGGATCTGTTTGATGCGGGCTGCGGCCTCGGGATCCTTGGCAATCATATAGAGGTAGCCACCACCGCCGGCACCAGGCAGTTTATAGCCTAGACAGAGATCGTCGATGAATGCTGTCAGAGCAGCGACAGCAGGAGGGTTCGTGCCACTGTCGAGGTTCTGGTTCTGCAGCCAGGTCTTACGCATCATCAGTCCCATTCGCTGGAAGTCATTCTGCTGGATGGCCTCATACATCTCCATCGTGTGTTCCTTCATCTCCCGCAACAGACGGAGTTCTGCGTTATCGTTGAGGAACATCCGCCGGACTATCTCTGAGAGGATCTGCTTAGCCGTTCGTGTGATACCTGTATAATATAAGAGGTGACAGGGGCGAAACTCTGGCTGTGTCCAGAGGTCGTTGGGCAGCCATCTCACCGATGGGTTCTGTTCAAATCCCCTACCCGTCTGCAAAAGTTTCACACCACCGAGTACACCACCGAACTGATCCTGCCAACCGCCACCTGTGGTCAGCATCTGTTCGAGCATCAGCGTACGATGACCTATCTCGTTCTTGTCCCAGCCCAATCCACAGAAGTCATTGAGAGCCCCCAGTACGGTGGCAGCGAGGATGCTACTGGTGCCAAGGCCACTGCCTGCGGGGATGGCAGAGAGCAAGGTGAGTTCGATGCCAGAGCCGAAGGATTCGAGTTGGGATTTTAGAGGCGAGAGGGAGGTACCGAAGCCAGCGAGGACGAGGGCAGCCTTGGGGATGGAGAAGGGAGAGCCGACATGGGTAAAGTCCATCAACTGTTCGGTGGTCTCGATCACCTCCACGGCCCCGAGGTCGATGCTGCGGAGCACGATACGAGGCTCCTTCGAGGGGCGGATATAGGTCTGCAATGGCGGCTGACCATTCAGTTCGATGGCCAGGTTGATGACGTTGCCACCCTCCATGAGACAGTAGGGAGGAGTATCAGTCCAGCCTCCTGCGATGTCGATACGAACGGGAGATCGGCCCCAAACAATCTGATCGTCGGCAATCTGTTTTCGAGGAGTGAGGAGTGTGGAGTGTGGAGTGAGATTACCTTGGAGGGAGAAATCTGCGGATGGAGTACTCTCACTCCTCACTCCACACTCCTCACTCCACGACAATAGTCCTTTACGGAGCAAAGCAAAAGCCTTGTCGCTGTCACCACGGAACATGGCATCGTGGATGCGGGTCATGAGGGGAGCCTCATGAGGGAGAGGGAGAGGCATAGGGATGTTCTCCTTCTGGAACTCAGAAGCGGCATCAGCCAGGTCGAGTTGGTAGAAGACACTGTGGCACCAGTTGGCTGCCAGGGCTGTCCAGTTTTGCCTACGGAAAGCCTTGCGCTGGGCAAAGAGACGACGCAGGTTAGCGCACTCAGCCAGTTCGTTGCTGTTGAGGGGTTCATCGATACGATAGCGACGCGCCTCGTAGTCTTTCTCTCCCACAGGCACCACGTCGATGCACTCGCCAGGCGCCAGACTGATCTCCCAGTCGTTCTCTGGCACACCTGTGATGACGTGATCGTGGGTGAGATGCCAATGCTTGCCAATGTGGCTATTCTCAATCCAGATATTACTGTTCTCCTCTGTGAAAAGGATCTCCATCACGGTATTCTGCACGAAGATAGAAGGATGTGGCTTGCGGTCGAGATGCATGATCTCACGCTGGTCGTTCACGAGATTCTGAAGTCTCAGCGTCGAAGAGATCATCTCCCGTGACGTGCCAAAATGGTAGAACTCGCCACCAGCCAGGGGGAGGATGGCCACCGAGAGTTGTCGGAGTTCGTCGTCGAGGATGGTGGGGTCTGTGCCGAGACTACAGCCAAATTCGGAATAGAGGTCGTAGTTCTTTAGAGGTGAGAGGCGAGAGGTGAGAGGTGAGAGATTACACTTCTTCATCAGAAGATTGATGGCACGGTCGGAGAGGAGCCAGATGCCGATGTCGGTGAGGTAAAAATGATCGCGCTGGAGGTCAGTGAGGGTCTGGACAGATGGCTTCTGGAGCATCTGCTTCAAGACTGTGGGGGTCTGGCGGCTGCTGACGAAGACACCATGATTCTTCGCCACCGAGGCATCGAGCCAGAGACCATAACAGACGACATCGACCTCAGGGATGGGCTGCAGGGGTTGGGTAGCACGGATGAGCACATCGCCGCTGACCACCATTGTATGGATATTGTCGGGTGCCATCGCCATCATCTTTTCGTATAATGGCAACTGTACGCTCAGAAGGTTTTGCGAGAGGCGTTGTCCCCGTTCCCAACGGAACACAGGCAAGGGCATTAGCACCTTGCCAGAGACCGCATAACTGGGAAGGCGCTTGCTCTGTCCACCGGCATGAATCAGGATGCGTTTTTCTTGGCTGAGCCAAGAGTCGAATGAGGAACTTTTTCGAGGAGTGTGGAGTGTGGAGTGTGGAGTGAGATTACCTTGGAGGGAGAAATCTGCGGCAGAAGTATTCTCACTCCTCACTCCACACTCCTCACTCCTCGATTCTTGACTCCACGCTTCCTGGAGGAGCCAGGCGGTGCCACCACCACTCCCGAGACGATGACCGACGGGATCACAGGTACAGAAGTACTCATCACGGGAGAGTCCCGTTACTTCATGAAAGGCCTCCACCAGATTCGGGGGCAAAGACAGAAGTTTTTTCAATTTGAAATTCGAAATCTATGATTACATTTTCACTTTGCGACGGCGGTATTCCAAATAGACAGTTCCAATGACCACAAGGAACAGAATCAGGTAGGAGACGTAGGCGATGGTCTCGGTGGTGTTGACAGACTTCGGGAAGAAGGAGAGCACCACCTCATGACGGCCAGGCTTCACATTCAGGGCACGGAGTACATAGTCCACGCGGCCAAGTTCAACGGGCTCACCATCGACAGTAGCGGTCCAGCCCGGATAGTAGATCTCCGAGAAGACCAGCACACCGCCCTTGCCTGAGTTCACATCATAAGTCAGACGGTTAGGCTCGTAGGCAGTGATGACGGCCACGCTGGCAGTATCCTGCTCGACGGCCTTACCCAACTGAGCCTTGAACTTCGCATCGGCCACCGCCTCGTGACGCAGGTTAATCTGTCCTAAGGCATCCATCTCCTGATTGGCATTGTCCACATATCGGAGTTGGTCGACGAACCAGGCATTGCCATAAACATACGGATTCTGTACAGGCACCGTCTGTCCACCCTCCAAGGGGAGGATGAAATACTTGGCATTCAGCATGTTAAGCACTGGATAGATACTGTCTCCATTGACCTGTGTCATATCTCCGCCTGCCTCTGAGACAGCCCTGTAGAGGCGTTGCATCTCTGGACTGATATGGCGCTCTATGAGTTCCTGATACCGGCGCAGTTTGGCAGCATGATAGCCACCAATACTCTTATGATAGTAACTAGTCTCGTTCTCATTGAATGTGTTCGAGGCGAGGTTCAGCACACGATAGTCGAGACTCTGGTCACGCAGGATCAGTTCGTCAGTCTGCGTCTTCTGTTGCGGAGCCTCACGCTCCGACTTCGGCACGAACATCTCATCGTTGAGATAACGCTTGTTCACCGTCCACAGGTCAACCAGACAAAGCACGAGGATGATGCCGACAGCATACTCCTTTTTGAGTTTGCCATAGAAGCATGCCAGAAGGATGCCCGTACCCACCAGGATGATATAGAACGAGCGCAGGCAGTCGCTGGTGAACATCGCCTGACGCATCTCTGTCAGGTTCGCCATCAACGGACCCACATGCTCTGCGGGCAAACTCTTCAAGGCGCTCATCTCACTCGTCGAGATGAAACTGTCGAAGAACATGGAGGGGAAGAGAGACATCAGCATACAGATGCCACCGGTGAGCAAGAAAGAAATAAGGAGATATTTATTTACAGTTGACTGTTTACGGTTTACAGGTGATTTGCTGGCAAGCCCTTCTGAACCTTTAGTATAATCTTTACGCTCGGCTTTGCCGCTTGCTACTGCAGGGTCGCAAGAACTTGAACTGTAAACTGTAAACAATTCCCTCAGCGCCAGCATGGCGAGGAGGGGAATGGTAAACTCGGCGATCACAAGGATCGAGGCCACGGTACGGAACTTCGCATACATGGGCACATAGTCGATGAAGAAATCGGTCAGGCCCATGAAGTTCTTTCCCCACGAGAGCATGACCGAGAGAATGGTGGCGGCTAACAAGGCCCACTTCACCGGTCCCTTGACGATGAACAGGCCCATGATGAAGAGCATCATCACGAAAGCACCCACATAGACGGGGCCGGATGTGCCTGGCTGTTCACCCCAGTACTGACCTATCTGCTGATAGATGCTCGTATAATTGGGATCGGCCTTGGCCATCGCTGTCTCATTCATGCTCAGAGGTATCGACGCCCCACCCTTCGTATTCGGGATCAGCAACGTCCACGTCTCACCGATGCCATAACTCCACTGGGTGATATAGTCACGCTCCAGTCCGCTGTTCGTCTGATTAGCACTGTTGGCCTTCACCAGTTCACTCTTGCCACGCATCGACTCCTGGCTATATTGCCAGGTGTGGTAGAGGTTGGAGAGGTTGATGCACACGCCGATGGCAGCACCCGCCACACAGACAGCCGTCGCCTTCAGGAAGCGTTCCCATTCATGCTTCCTGACGGCATCCACCAGCCAGGCAATGACGAGGAAGAAGATGACAAACAGATAGTAATAGGTCATCTGCACATGGTTCGCATTGATCTCAAAAGCCGTAAAGACTGCCGTCACCAGCAATCCCCAGAGATACTTCCCTCTATAGGCCAGGGCCAGACCTGCGATCAACGGTGGCAGATAGGCCAGCGCCCACACCTTCCAAATGTGTCCTGCAGCGATGATGATGAGGAAATAGGTGGAGAAGGCCCAGAGGATCGATCCCAAGGCGGCCAGATGCTGACGGAAGTCGAAGGCACGCAGCAGGATATAGAAGCCCAGGAGATAGGCAAACACGTACCACACATTCTCCGGCAGCCAGAGGTGATAGGCATCGGCAGCCTTCGACAGGACCTCCGTAGAGCCATACGACGGTGACATCTGATACGTCGGCATACCACTGAAGAGGGCGTTCGTCCAACGGGTACGCTCACCCGTCTTCTCACGATACACAATACCCTCCTGCCCTGCCCCACGGCCAGCAGAGGCATCATGCCGGTAGAGGATGCGCCCCTCGATATCAGCCGGGAAGAAATAGGCAAAGGCCAGAACGGCAAACAACAACACTGCCAACACGTCGGGCAGGCATTTCTTTAATAATGTCATAACTTACAGTCTATTAATTCTGCGTGCAAAATTACAAAATAAAACGCAGATTATGCAGATTACTTGAAAAAAAACATCAATCATCTGCAGAATCTGCGTCGTCAGAGGACTTTTTATTCAATTTCCCTGATTATGGCGGATGAGATGCCTGTGGCGGAAGAACATCAGTTGCAGAAACAGCGCCACGATGCCGAACGCGAGAGATATCAGCGCACTCTTCGTGAAGCCAGCCACAAGGAACGTGAAGAACGACACGAAGGCCGCCGTCAGGGCGTATGGCATTTGGGTAGTGACATGGTTCAGGTGTTCACATTGTGCTCCTGCCGACGACATGATGGTTGTGTCGGAAATGGGCGAGCAGTGGTCGCCACACACCGCACCGGCCATGCAGGCAGAGATGGAAATGATCATCAGTTGCGGGTCGACCTCCTGGAAGCACGACACCACGATGGGGATGAGTATGCCGAACGTGCCCCACGACGTGCCTGAGGCAAAGGCCAGGCCAATGGCCACGAGAAAGATGATGGCGGGCAGGAAGCCCATGAGGCTACCGGCGGAGTGCTCCATCAGGCCGGCGACATAGGCAGCCGCTCCCAGACTGTCGGTCATGCTCTTCAGCGTCCATGCAAAGGTCAGGATGAGCATGGCGGGCACCATCTGCTTGAAACCGTCAGGCAGACAGTCCATGCATTCGCTGAACGTCAGCGACTGACGCGCCAGATAGTAGGCAATGGTGATGATGAGTGCTATGGAAGAGCCCAGCACCAGACCCACTGAGGCGTTGCTGGCTGCAAAGGCGTCGATGAAACTTTTGCCTTGGAAGAAACCGCCGGTGTAGATCATGCCGATGACACAACCGATAATGAGAAACACGACGGGGATGATCAGGTCTGACACATGGCCTACCTTCTCTTCTTTCTTACCCTCCGCACTGGCCTGACTGCCCTTGCCGGTGGTGAAGAGGTCGCCCTGGCGGGCGTTGTTCTCGTGCAGCAACATCGGGCCATAGTCCAACTTCATGAAGATGATGAGGACCATCATCAGCAAGGTGAGCAGGGCATAGAAGTTGAAAGGAATGGACTGGATGAAGATGCTGATGCCGTTGCTCCCCTTGACGAACCCCGACACCGCTGCTGCCCACGACGAGATGGGGGCGATGATGCAGATGGGTGCTGCCGTGGAATCAATCAGGTAGGCCAGTTTGGCGCGGCTGATCCTGTGCTTGTCGGTGACGGGCCTCATGACGGAGCCTACGGTCAGGCAGTTGAAGTAGTCGTCGATGAAAATCAGACAGCCCAGCAGCATGGTCGACAACTGTGCCCCGGCCCGGCTCTTGATCCGGTTGGAGGCCCATGTGCCGAAGGCAGCCGAACCGCCCGCACGGTTCATCAATTGCACCATCGTGCCCAGGATGACCAGAAAGACGAGTATGCCTACGTTCCACTTGTCGGCCAGAACGGTCATGATGCCTTTCGGGAAGGTCTGTTCGAGGGTAGCCACAGGACTGAAGCCTGCGTTGAGCAGAGCGCCCGTCAGTATGCCGAGGAACAGCGAACTGTACACCTCCTTGGTGATCAGTGCCAAAGAGATGGCCATGATGGGCGGTATCAGGGCCCAGATGGTATTCTTCACGGGCATGTGGTTGATGCCTACGGCAAAGCCCAGCCAAACCAGGAACAGAACGACGACTATCAGCGACAGATATGTCAGCCGTTTGGGCTGTCCCGGTTTTACAGATTCAAATTTCGATTCTATTTTCGATCCTATTTTCATCTTTTTCAATCTTCAATGTTCAATCTTCAATGTTCAACGGAATGGATAGATGGTGGCCCCCACGCTCAGAGCGCGGTTCTGATAGAGGTCGGTCAGTTGCAGCCAAGGTCCCGTGACATAGCCGGCCATATCGTGGAATTCGGCAAAGACGTTACACTTCTTGCCCAACTGCTTGTTGGCCTTGACGGTGGCGAAGAGATGGGCATGCCTGCTGTCTATGGAGCGGCGGCTACTGTAGAGAAGCATCGATGACAGGCGGAATCCATGGGGAAGATTCAGGGTCGGGGCTACCTTTAGCGTTACGAAGTTGTCATGTTCTGAAGCAGCATCTGCGTCTTCGCTTACGTGCTGGTGATAGTAGTTGGCACCCAGCGTCAGTTCCCAGGGGCCGGTCTTCCACCAGATGACGTTTCTGAAGCCCAGCAGCATGGAGTTCGGGCCCGGCAGATGGCTATACCAGTTGCCCTCGACGCTGGAGTGCAGGGAGACATTCTTCTGCTGGTACGAATAGCGCAACACGCCCTGGTGCGCCAGGTTGGTACTATATCTGCCGGCATCGTATCTCCGGTCTGTCGTCGGCGCTATCGGATCAACCAGGAAATCGCTCATCTCGGGCATGAAGAAGCGACGGGCGCACAGCGCCTGGAAGAAGTGGCGGCCTGCTTTGTAGCCCACGCTGGCCAGATAGGAGTGGTTGTTGCGCTCATGCGTCCACAAACTACGGTCATCGAGGTTGTACTGGCGGTTCCAGTAGTTCATTATGCGGAAGCGGTCGCCGAGTGTCAGCACCCAGGGACCGTGGGTATAGTCGAGTTGGGCGTAGAAGTCGGTCTTCAGGTAGTGTTCACGGTTCTCGCCGACGTACAGGGTATTCTCGTTGTCCATCTCAGCGCCAATCATCAGCCAGAGGTCGGGCGTGAAGACGGGGGTGTCGAATTCAATGAAAGCGTAGGGATAGCTGTCGCCCATCTTGTAGTCGGCGCCGGAGGCTCTGGTGTAGTCGGCACCTGCCTCGGCAAAGAAGATGGCATCGTTGCTGAAGGTGTGGGAATATGACAGTACGAGGCCCACATAGCGATTGTAGGAAGGGAGAGCATCGACCAGGTCAGGGGCGTAAGTCTTCTGTTTGCCGTTGTCAAACTTCTGGTATGCTTTGATGAAGAGTCTGTCGTTCCTGCTGATCTTCCAATCCAGGCTGAGATGCACGTTTTCTGCCAGTCCGCGGTCGGTCATGCGATACACATCGGTGGGATAAACCTTGCCGTATGAAGTGCGTGCCAGGGCATAGGCCTGCACCGTGAACTTTTCGCTCCTGTTGGCCACATCGGCATAGAGCATGCCGTTGCCGTAGGTGCTACCCGACAGGGCCACCTTGCCGTCGGTCTTGACATCGTCGCGGTAGTAGATGTCTATCACCCCTTTCGTGCCGTTCACCGCCTTTGCCACAGAGGTGTTGCTGCAAATCTGGATATGGTCTATCTCGCAGGCCTTCACATGGGTTATAAACGATTCGGCATCCATGACGAGATCGATGTTGTCGGTACGCAGTTTATAATCCTGGTCAATCTTCTTGCCGTTGATGGACAGAAATTCGGGACAGGTGTTCAGCACGTCCATCAAGGTCATCTCACCGTCTGGATTCATCCTGTCTACATGAATCACATAGCGGTCGCCCTGAAACTCGATGATCTCATCGTCGTCGGCAGCATGGGCTGTCACACCGCTCATGGCCAGTGCCAACGAAAGGAAGCACGCTTTTATGAAATAACCATAGTTATTTGTCCCCATCATTGTAGTCATATTAATAACGTCATAGAATGTTCACAACATGTTTTTTGTTTTCAAGGACAAAATTACACATTATTATGCGAATATCAGAACATATTTGCAGATATTATGCAGAAATCTTCAGAAATTGTATTTCTCCCTACATTCTACTGATGAAATTTGATGGAAGGGTATGTTACACCCTTCTTTATCATCATAGAAATTAAAAATCACGAATAATGAAGTATAATTCATGATTATTTCGTACCTTTGCAGCGATTATGGAAGAAAATATCATCACTAGCCCGCAGAATGCCCACATCAAGCATGTCGTGGCCTTACAACAAAAGTCATCACTCCGCCGTAAGGAAGGTCTCTTCGTGGTGGAGGGTCGGCGTGAAATTGAGCATTGCATAGAGTGTGGGTATGAGGTGGTGGAATTGTTTATAGTTGACGGTTTACAGTTGACAGTTGACAGTTTGCAGTTGACAGTTGATTACCCTGCGACCATCGTGAGCCGTCAGGTGTATGAGAAGATGGCGTATCGAGGAAGCACAGAAGGCCTTATGGCCGTCGTCAAAGTGAAAGACCATCGTCTATTCTCACTCCTCGCTCCACACTCCACGCTCCACGAAAGATTCTCTCTTCACTCGCCTCTCATCATCGTCCTCGAGCGTGTGGAGAAGCCTGGTAACCTGGGTGCCATCCTGCGCACGGCAGAGGCTGCTGGGGTGGATGCCGTCATGGTGTGCGATCCGCTGACAGACCTCTATAATCCCAACCTCATCAGAGCCAGCATCGGCGGTGTGTTCAGTGTGCCTGTGGCCGTCTGCACATCTGAGGAGTGCATCCGTTTCCTGAAGGAGCGCCACATCCGTATCCTGACAGCGCAATTACAGGACTCGTATGAGTATTACGACTACGACATGCGACAGGCGACAGCCATCGTGATGGGAACGGAATCCACAGGACTTACCCAACAGTGGCGCGAGGCTGCTGATGCTCACATCCGCATCCCCATGCTAGGGCGCCTCGATTCACTCAATGTCAGCGTCAGCGCTGCCATCCTGATGTACGAGGCCGTCAGACAGAGAAAGGTGAAAAAGTGAAATAATAAAAATGTAAATATGAAAATCGGAATGATTGTAGCAATGGACAAGGAACTCAGGCAGCTCCGTCCATTATTTCCAGAAGACAAGGTAATCCTGCAGAAGAGTGGGATTGCCACCGTCAACGCTGCCATACAGGCAGTTGAGATGATCCGTCAGTACAAGCCCGACTGCATCATCTCCTCCGGTTGTGCCGGCGGCAATGGCGATGATATCAATCTGCAAGATGTGGTGGTGAGTTCAGAACTGACCTACCACGATGTGTATTGCGGCAAGGCCATCGACGACTCCACCGTCTATGGACAAGTGCAAGGTCTGCCTGCCCGTTACAAGGCTGACCCTTATCTGCTGGAGAAAGCGAAACTGACAGGCGCGAAGCCAGGGCTCATCGTCACTGGCGACTGGTTTGTCGATTCCAAGGAAAAGATGGGCGAGATCATAGAACACTTCCCGGAGGCCAAGGCTGTCGACATGGAGAGTTGCGCCATTGCCCAGGTGTGCCATATCTATAAAGTGCCGTTTATCTCATTCCGGGTAATCAGCGACATTCCCCTTCGCGACACGGATGCCTCACAGTATCATAATTTCTGGGACACCATCGCTGAGAACTCTTTCCACGTCACTAAGACATTCATCGAGAGCCTGTAATGGCGGGGGAAAGTTGATAGTTTATTGTTGACAGTTGACATTTTATAGATAAGGAAATGGAAGTCATACAAAGTTTCACCATCGATCATACCCAGTTGAAGCCGGGTATCTATGTTTCGCGCGAGGATAAAGGTTTCACCACTTTCGATCTGCGCATCACCGAGCCTAATAAAGAGCCTGCCGTAGCCCCTGCTGCCATGCATAGCATGGAGCACCTGATGGCTACCTGGTTCCGCAACTCAGAGGCAAAGGAGAATGTGGTCTACGTTGGCCCTATGGGATGCCTCACGGGCATGTATATCATCATGACGGGTTCTTACACCGTAGAGGATATGCGGCGCCTGACCATCGAGTGTCTGAAGTGGATCCTCACGCAAAACGAGGTGCCTGCTACACGTCCTGAGGCCTGTGGCAACTACCTGCTTCACGACCTCCCCATGTGCAAGTGGGAGAGTGCCCGCTATCTCGATCGTCTGCAGAACGATTTCCACAGCGAGTACACCAAACTGCAGATTACCCTCGACGACGGCAAGGTCTTCGCCGACGCATAGCAACCAAAATCCCCAGCCTGGCGAGACTGGGGATTATCTGTAATCAGAGTTCTTTCTCAATGGCATCAAGCACAAGTCTCTGACTGGGATCGTTGAGCACCTTCTCGAGTTCAGGTACCAACGAGCCGTCGCTGAGTTCACCCACATTACTCAGTATCGAAGAGCGCACATCCTTATCGTTGTCGTGAATCAGTGTCAGGGCTGCATCCTTCACACCATTAGCCCCAATGCTCCAAGAATCACACAGACTGCTGCTGCAAAAGATGCGATTGCCATAAAACACTTTCTCATCTTCAATTATTCTTATTACAACACAAAGACACAGAGATACAGAGTTTTCTTATTTTAAATTTTCCTTCAGGCATCTTCGTCCCTGATAGTTCACCTGTCCCTGATGCTCCAGATAGTCCATGATTAGTTTGGCCGTAACCACCCCAAGGCTCTCACCCTGATCCTGACGATTCGTAGGGCTAACAGCTACCGAATAACTGTTCGAGATCACCTTATAGGTCTTCTTCAGGTTCAGTTTCTTACCGTCCTTTCCGTAGAGCACGAGTTTCTTGATCTTCTGTGTAGCAGCATCAACGGTATATTCAGCCGTCATACCTCCCACATAGGGGAAGCGCTGGTTGTCATTATCGAAGCAGGATATCAGCATCTCAGTGAGTTCCTTACCTGTGACGTGCAACTCCACCGCATCGTTCTGGAAGGGATCCAGGCGCAGCACGTCGGCAACGGTGAAACCACCTGCCTCGTGAGTCTCGTAGCGCACGCCCCCGGCGTTCTGATAACTCAGATCAGCCCCCGTCTCAGCCACATAGGCATCCACCATCAGGCACCCAAGTTCCTCCTTGGCTTCGAAGGGAGTCTCAGCCGTAGCCAGCACACGAAGGAAAGCCGGATTCTCAGAGAAATAGCGCACCAGTTCGGCAACCACCTTATTCTCGTTCTTCTCGCCACGCACGGCAATATTCTCAGCCGTACGACTAACCACCTTCCCATCTTCCACGACGATGGTGCTATGGGTTATCTGCTTCAGTCGGTTCACGTTCTGGGTAATGAAGACATTGTTGTGCATCTCGCCCCCGTTCAGTTGGGTATGAGAATGCCCACCGATAATCATGTCCACCCAGGGCAGTTCCTTTGAGAATGCCACATCGGTATCGTAGCCCAGATGAGAGAGCAGGATCACTACGTCGCACTCCTTACGCAGGAACTCATACTGCTTGATGGTCTCCAGAGGGTCGGTAAAGCTGATCTCCGTCATACGAGCAGGATGACTCTCAGGAACACCCATCGAGCCTAACTGTACCACACCGATCACACCGATGTTCAGACCATTCCTAAAGAACTTCGTGTAAGGTTTCAGATGCATGTTCCATTTCGGTTCAGGATGCACATTGGCACCAAGCGTGGGGAAGGCCGAGAGGTCTATCAGTCGGGCAAGCCCATCCTGTGCCGAGTCAAACTCGTGGTTGCCCAGTACCGTGGCGTCGAAGCCCACCTGGTTCATCAGCACCACCATCGGGTAGGCAGGAATCTCGTACATATCGTTCAGGGGGTCGCCCGAACGGTTATCGCCTGCAGAGAGAATCAGCAGGTCGGGATAGAGTGCACGCAAAGAGTCGGCGATAAAGCCAAGACGTGGGAAGCACTCGATAGCAGCATGCATATCGTTGCCTGAGAGGATGTGCAACTCCTTCCTCTCTGCCAAGGCCGTCATAGTCATGGCGAGCATCAGCCCCCATGTTAGCAATGATTTCTTCATGATTTATTTGTTTTTGGGATTTCCTGTTTAGGGAGTTTGAATTTTATCACCTCATGCTGCGATGCTGGTGCGTCGAGGTCTATCTCATGCCCCGTGCGGTCATATACCGTCAGGGTGTTCACGAGTTGGGTGTCGAGCCCTTTCCATGCGAAATAACTGAGGAGCGCATGGCGCACCTCAGCTCCTTCAAACACGTCGATGTATTTACGGTTTACTTTCAGTCTCATCTTTTATGATCGAAGCGTGAAATCGACTATTTCAGGTTGAAGAAAGGGAAGAAATACATCACAGCCACTCTTCGTACATCCGTCATCCTCTCGGCACGGCCGATGATGGAGCCATTCTTGCGGATGTCGCCGTTCGACTCAATGCGCCCCACGATAGAGCCATTGATGCGGATATCGTTGTTCGACTCCACCCTACCGATGATAGAACCGTTCTTACGGATGTCACCGTTCGACTCGATACGGCCTTGGATAGAACCGCCTACACGGATATCGCCATTCGACTCAAAACGGCCTACGATGGAGCCATTGATACGCACATCACCGTTCGACTCGATCTTACCAACGATGCTACCACCCAGACGGAGGTCGTCGGCCATCGCATTGATGTTTACCGCGAGCAGCAAGACTACAGCCATAACCACTCTCAAAAAGCCAGATCTCTTCATTGTCATAAATGTCTTTTTTGTTATTAATTACGGTTTTTATCACTATCTACGTGCAAAGGTACGAAAAATATTCGGTTTTTCCTTAGAATTTACCCTGAATCTTTTCTGCGGGGATCTCGATGGGAGTCTCGATGCCAGGCCAATAGAACTTCTGGGGCTGAGCACCACTCTTATTGTCGCCCTTGGGAATACTCTGGCGGAAGGCACTCTTCACAACATAGTACTTTCCACCCTTCTCGTAGAAAGTCTTAAACTGCATCTCCTGCACACTCTCATACTTCTCCTTCAGTTCAGGGTAGTTCTGTAAGGGCAGGCCCTGCCAGGCAGCCGAGGTAGAGTAAGTGCCCAGAATCTTCGTGGGGGCGAGTTGCTGCTTCACCTTGGCATTCACCTTAGCCTTATAGTCGGCCACAGCCTTGGCCTGACGGTTCTTATCGGTAAGGTTGTCGAGCAGATAGTTCTTGTTGATGATATCCTGCACGTAAGCCTGATCGGCCTCTGCCTTCTTCTCCTCGGCACTCTTCTCCGTGGCACCCGTACGCTCCATATACAACTTCTTCACACGAGCAGCCTCTGCCTTGATGGCGGCGATGTCCTTGGCGGGTACAGGATTGCCCGTCTTCGACTTCTCGGCAGCACGCTTCAGGTCGCCGGGTATATTTTCATTAAAGATGTAGAGCACATGGTTGGTGTCTTTATAAAAATCGAAGGTCTCCGTATTGCCCTTCAGATAGCGGAGCACCTGGATGACATATCTTGCAGCACTCCAGGCATTCTTAATCTGCGAGGTCTCCCATTCTTCCATGCTACCATACTTCCAGAGGATGCGTCCGTTCTCCGTCTTGTCGAGGCCCAGATACTTGTCCATACCACCAGCTGCCTCTGCCGCCAGTTTCTCCTGCTCCCGGGGATGATCTCTCACGTAGTCGGCCTTCACTCTCTTCTCCTGTGCACTCTGCGTGGTTTCTTTCGTAACCACCTTCTTAGCCTTGTTCAACAACCCGCCTAACTGTGCATTGGCATTCATGTTCACTGCAAACAGCATGGCTACCGCCATCGCCAGTTTCGTCATGTTACTCATACGCTTCATTGTTCTAAAGATTAAATGTTAATAATTAATGGTTATTTTCGATTCTCGTTCTGCTTTAATTTCTGAGCGATGCGCTTCTCAACGAGTTCCTCTATCATAGGCTGGAGTTCAGCGATACGCTCATCGACCATGCGCCTCACCAGTTTTTCCTGGTCAGCCTCATGGCCCATCAGCAACTCCAAATACTCAGAGGCGAAAGCCATGGCTCGTTTCTGTCGCTCGGTCTTTTCCATTTCTGGGTGCAAAGTTACGACAAAACGGGCTTAGTGTAGTGAACATTTTCTTCCAAAAAGCAAAGAGTAACCATACATTTTGTTACAAAATGCAGAAATGGGGCTTTTTTCTGGTGTTTTTCTATCCTTTATATTGCGAAGGCGGCACGCCGTAAGCCTTGCGGAAGGCTCTGGTGAAACTGGTTGTTTCTTCATAGCCACAACGCATGGCCACCTGCGAAACTGACATATCGGACGACATGGTGAGCAACTTGGCAGCCCGTTCCATCTGGATGGCAGAGATAAAGGTCTTGGGCGAGTCGCCGGTCACCTTCATCAGACGACGGCGGAAGGTCTGTGTACCCATATTCAGTTCCGAGGCGATGTCATCCACGCCATAGCGGCCTGTGGGCAAGCCGTCGTTCACGGCTTTCAACACGCGCATCAGGAACAGGTGATCCTCCGTTTCTTCCTCAGGCTCGGCCTCGGGTGCCACCTCGGTTTCTACGGGATCCGTCTGCACCCCATCCCCGACCTCCAGGGCGGCTGAGAGTTCCTGTATCTGGCGAATCAGTTGCTCGGTATGTTTCTGCTCCCTACGGCGCATCCACTGGTAGAGCGCCAAACCAGTAATAAGCAAAGCCACCAGAATGATACCACCTATGACCATCGAGCGACGATGCGCCTTTTGCATCTCTTCATTCTCAGTCTGCAACTCATCGTAGCCATATTCGGCAGCATATTTCGAGAGCAGTTCGCCTGTCTTCTCGTCGTAGAGCGAGTCTCGCAGTTCGCTATAGCGGTCGTTGTGTTGCATGGCCAGTGCAGGATCTGTGTCACGAAGGGCCTGATAGAGTCCCATACGCGAAGTGGCCTCGTTGAAGAGGTCGTGCTGTTGAGTGAAGATGGCCAGCGCCTCACTAAAATAGCGCACAGCGGCAGAGTCATTCTCCTGCTTATGCATCATTTGCCCCATCTGGTTACAGGCAATGCCGAGCGAGTGCAGGTTACCACTCTCCCTGAGTCCAGGAATAGCCTCAGCCAAAGCCTCTTGGGCCTCATCGTAACGTTTCAAGCCCATCAGTGCCGCAGCGCGCTCCGCCTGTCGGATGGCCATCTTGTCGCTTCGCCCCAACTGCTTCTCCATCTCGTAGGCCTTCGTGGCATAGTCGAGGGCCTGCTCCTCCTGCTTCAGGTGGTGATACACCTCCGAGGCCATACCGTGTAGCACAACCAGTCGCTGGGGGTTGTCGGCCTTCTGGGCATAACCGATGGCTTTCAGGATATATTTCTCTGCCTCCCCAGGCTGGCGCATCGACATGTAGATGCCGGCAAGGGTGTTGAGCGACGACGAGATGGCATCGGGATCGCCCGAGGCCACGTCTATGGCATTGCAGCGCTTGGCGTATCTCACGGCCTCGCCAAACTCGCCCTTCCTCACGTGGATCAGTGCCAGCAGACTGGTACAATCGGCTACATCCGTCGAGTCCTTACACAGCGAGAGGGCTTCGAGGGCCAGTTTCTGGGCTTCGTCGTATTGTTGTTGATTGTAGAGGCTGTCGGCTTTATCGTATATCGTTCCGATATCGGCCAGTGCCGTCATCGACACCGACATCAACATCATCACGATATAACCCAGCCTCTTCATCTTCCTTTAAACTTTAAGATTTAAGCATTAAGTTTTATGATTTCAATCTTCAATCCTTCTTAATCGCGGCTTTCTTACGCTGATCGTGGTCGAGGATGGTCTTTCGCATACGCATCGACTTGGGCGTCACCTCCACGAGTTCGTCCTGCTTGATATACTCCAGACACTCCTCCAGACTCATCACCGTCTTCGGGATGATGCGCGCCTTCTCGTCGGTACCCGACGCACGCACATTGGTCAACTGCTTGGCCTTGCAGACATTCACCACAAGATCATTGTCGTGAACATGCTCACCTACCACCTGTCCGGCATAGACATCTTCGCCTGGATCGATAAAGAACTTTCCACGATCCTGCAGTTTGTCAATGGCATAGGCAAAGGCATTACCCGTGTCCATAGAGATCATCGAACCATTGACACGACGCTCTATCTCACCCTTATAAGGTTGATACTCCTTAAAGCGATGAGCCATGATAGCCTCGCCCTGAGAAGCCGTTAATACGTTAGTGCGCAGACCGATAATACCACGAGATGGAATATCGAACTCGATATTCACACGCTCCCCCTGATTGTCCATCGAGGTCATCTCACCTTTACGGCGTGTCACCATATCAATCATCTTCGACGAGAATTCCTCTGGCACGTTGATGGTCAGTTCCTCGATAGGCTCGCACTTCTTGCCGTCGATTTCCTTATAGATCACCTGTGGCTGTCCTACCTGCAGTTCATAGCCCTCACGACGCATGGTCTCGACAAGGACAGAAAGGTGGAGCACGCCACGTCCTGAGACGACCCACTTATCCGTAGAATCCTCGAATGGCTCGACACGCAAGGCGAGGTTCTTCTCCAGTTCCTTTTCCAGACGATCGTTGATATGACGCGATGTCACAAACTTGCCTTCTTTGCCGAAGAACGGTGAGTCGTTGATAGTAAACAGCATCGACATCGTCGGTTCGTCGATAGCAATCGGTGCCAGCGGCTCTGGATTCTCGAGGTCGCAGAGCGTATCACCGATCTCAAACTTCTCCAGTCCGATGACAGCACAGATATCACCACAATCCACACTGTCGGTGCGCACATGGCCCATGCCCTCAAACGTATGCAGTTCCTTGATCTTCGTCTTCTCCATCCTCCCGTCGCGATGGGCAATGGTCACCTGCATGCCATCTTTCAACTGTCCGCGATGCACACGGCCCACGGCGATACGGCCCTGATAACTCGAGTAGTCGAGCGAGGTGATGAGCATCTGCGGCGTACCCTCTATCTGCTGCGGAGCGGGGATGACCTCCACAATCTTATCGAGCAGATAGGTGATATTATCTGTAGGTGTCTTCCAATCCTCACCCATCCAGCCGTTCTTGGCCGAGCCATACACCACGGGGAAATCCAACTGATCCTCTGTGGCATTGAGCGAGAACATCAGGTCGAACACCATCTCATAGACCTCCTCTGGGCGGCAGTTGGGCTTGTCCACCTTGTTCACCACGACGATAGGTTTGAGGCCTATCTGAAGAGCCTTCTGCAGTACGAACCGTGTCTGGGGCATCGGACCCTCGAAGGCGTCTACAAGCAACAGACAGCCATCGGCCATATTCAGCACACGCTCTACCTCGCCTCCGAAATCGGAGTGTCCCGGCGTATCTATGATATTGATTTTAACTCCTTTCCAATTAATACTCACGTTCTTGGAGAGAATGGTGATGCCACGCTCTCGTTCAAGATCGTTAGCATCGAGCACCTGATTGCTGAGATTCTGTCCCTCACGGAAGAGATTTCCAGCCAGCATCATCTTATCGACCAAGGTTGTCTTACCATGGTCTACATGCGCAATAATTGCGATATTTCTGATATCCTGCATCGTCTATAAACTATAAACTTTAAACTATAAACTTCAAAAAGTGGCTGCAAAGGTACAACTTTTCTTCGAAATATTTGTAGGATTGGGGAAAAAGTTGTACCTTTGCGCCCGCATTTCGGAAAATCCGGAGCATCCGACGACGTAAACCGGCTGGTGATTAGGCCAGAAATGCGTCATAAAGATGTATTTGCAAACAACATTAATCACAACTTAAAATTATGTATTTAGACAAAGCCAAGAAAGAAGAGATCTTCAGTCAGTATGGCAAGAACGCTCAGGACACCGGTTCTGCAGAGGCACAGATTGCCCTCTTCAGTTATCGCATCTCTCACCTGACAGAGCACCTGAAGAAGAACCACAAGGACCACAACACGGCTCGTTCTCTGACCATGCTCGTAGGTCAGCGCCGTAAGTTGCTGAAGTACCTCTACAACAAGGACATCAACCGCTATCGTGCTATCATCAAGGCCCTCGGTCTTCGTAAGTAAGCACAAACACAATAAAGGTCTGCTAATCGCAGACCTTTATTATTTTCACATTCTCCTTTGACACATTCTCCGTCACATTCTGGAACACGGCATCCTCTTTGGCGCGGATGGTGATGTTCTTCAGCCGGATATTGTCCATAGGCATCTCGGGCAGTCCGTTAAACTCCATCGCACGGCCGGCACCGTTGCAGACGACATTCTCGATAAAGATATTACGGAATACGGGGGTCTTCTCATCAACAGGAACCTTGGTCTTATTGTCGGGAACAATGCCAGCAGCCTTCATCTCTGAGACACTCTTGCCACCATAATACATATTAAATGTGATCGCATCGGTAATGATGTCCATCATCGAGATGTCGGAGATATAGATATTCTCCACGACGCCGCCACGGCCACGGGTCGACTTGAATCGCAAACCCACGTCAGTACCAAGGAACTGGCAGTTGCTGACCTTGAAATTGCGCACACCGCCGCTCATCTCTGACCCGACCACGAAGCCACCATGACCAGCAAAGACCGTACATCCGTCGACCACCACATTCTCACAGGGTCTGCCACGGCGTCGGCCGTCGGCATCCTTACCACTCTTGATACAGATGCCATCATCGCCGGCATCGAAACGGGAGTTGATGATGAGAGCATTCTTGCACGACTCCAGGTCGAGGGCATCCCCATTCTGAGCATAAGAAGGATTACGCGCGAGTACATTGTCTATAATAATATTCTCACACATCAGCGGATGGATGTTCCAGGCGGGAGAGTTCTGGAAGATGACACCCTGCAGCAGCACGTTCTTGCAACTGACAAGACTGATCATGACCGGACGGAGGAAGCGATGGATAGCCTCCCACTCCTCGTCGGTCTTGGCTGTAGGCACGTTAAGGTCGGCCCCCTTTTCACCTTTGGCATAACTCTCGGAGGGTACCCAATAGTCATCGCGCAGTTGAACGCCGCCAGGTCTTTGGACAATGTCCTTCCACATGCCTTCCGACACTTTCGCCCGTTTGACCGGTCGCCAATATTGCCCGTTACCGTCGATGACGCCTTCTCCGGTAATAGAGATATTCGTGGCACCTACTGCCGACAGAGGCGACTGGCAGCGACGGGTATCAAGTCCTTCAAACGAGGTCTTGATGATCGGATAAAGTTTCTCGTCGGCCGCAAAACGGATGACGGCTCCCATCTCAAGATGAAGGTCGATGTTGCTCTTCAGTACGACAGGTCCCGTAAGCCACACGCCAGCAGGAACGATGAGGTGCCCCCCACCTTTCGCCGTCAGCGCATCAACGGCCTGGGCAAAGGCCTCCGTACAGAGGCGGTTGCCTGTCGGGTCGGCACCAAAGTCCTTCAGACAGACCTTGGCTTCTGGAATTTCCGGAGCCTTTATCTCAGCCATCTCAAACGGCAGATTCTCCGTGTACTTCTTGTAGGGGTTGCCCTTGCAGCAGTCACTACTCTGGGCACAGACTCCCAGCACGACAATAAATGCTGCGGCAGTCAAGCAGATTAGTTTTTTGTTCATGATTTGTTTTTTATTAGTTATCGTTTTGTTGTATCTCAGCGAGGGGATTCATGACGAAATCACGCTCGTTCATCAGTGGATGGGGGATTTTCAAGTCTGGTTCATCAATAGTCAAGTCGTCGTAGAGCAGTATGTCGATATCGATGGGGCGGTCAGCGTAATGGTGAGTGACGGGAGGCGAATGGTGAGGGACATGATCTGAGGATATCTTTTTCCGTCGTCCGAGGTCTCGCTCAATCTGTTGGGTTGTCTTGAGAAGTTGGCGGGGGGTGAGGGTCGTCTCACAGAGAATCACGCCATTGAGGAAACGATGCTCAGACTCGAAACCCCAGGGTTCTGTCTCGATGAGCGTAGACTGACGTACCACCTCGCCTACCCGCTCGCCAATCAGTTCTATGGCACGGGCCAGATTCGCCGCCCTGTCACCCTGGTTAGACCCCAGTCCCAAGTATACCTCATGAGCCATACGCTTATTTTTTCTGTAAACTTAATCATCCACAATGAGCAATGCATCGCCGAAGCATCCGAACTTATACCCATGCTTCACGGCATTCGTGTAGCACTCATACACATTGTCGTAGCCGCCGAACGAGGCTTGGATCATCATCATCGGTGACTCCGGATGGTAGAAATTGGCCACGAGGGCATTAGACATACCGAACTCGTAGGGAGGGAAGATAAACTTATTGGTCCAACCCTCAAACTCCTTCAACAGCCCGTCGGTACCGACAGCACTTTCCGTTGCACGGGCCGTGCTCACACCGACCGAACAGACGCGGCGGCCAGCCAACTTAGTACGGTTCACGACGTCGCAGGCCTCCTTATCGACGAACATCTGTTCTGATGACATCTTATGCTTCGTCAGATCCTCGACCTCGATAGAGTCGAAATTGCCAAGTCCGCAGTGCAGGGTGATATAGGCGAAGTTAATGCCTCGGATCTCCATACGTTTCAACAACTCACGGCTGAAGTGCAGACCCGTAGCAGGAGCGGTGACGGCGCCCTCATTCTTGGCATAGATGGTCTGGAACCTTTCCATATCCTCAGGCACGGCAGGCCGATGGTCAACGATATAACGGGGAAGCGGGGCCTCTCCCAGGGCGAAGAGTTCCTGCTTGAACTCGTCGTGCGGACAGTCATAGAGGAATCTCAGCGTACGCCCACGGCTCGTCGTATTGTCGATGACCTCTGCCACCATCGGTCCATCATCCTCAAAGAAGAGTTTGTTGCCGATACGGATCTTTCGGGCTGGTTCCACAAGCACATCCCATAAGCGGAGGTCGCGGTTCAGTTCGCGCAGCAAGAACACCTCTATCTTGGCATCGGTCTTCTCCTTCGTACCATACAGACGGGCAGGGAACACCTTCGTGTCGTTGAAGATGAAAGTGTCGTCCTCATCAAAATAGTCGAGGATATTACGGAAATCGAGATAGACAGGATTGCCTTCTTCGTCTTTCAGGTCATTACCGTCCTCATCCTGCTTTGTCATCTCGATCTTGCCACTCTTTCGGTGGAGCACCATCAGCCGACACTCGTCACGATGGAAGGTTGGCTCCAAGGCCACCAACTCCTCAGGGAGTTTAAACTTAAACTGTGATAACTTCATTATGTTATTTACGATTTACGAATTTACGATTTACCATTTACTTCTATGTCTTGGGCGTCAAGCCACTGAGGGAACTCATCAAAGGTGAGGCAGTCCTCGATACGGACGTCACCGACACGGGTGCGGCAGAGGGCTGTCAGGTAAGCGCCACTCCCCAGAGCCTCGCCGATGTCACGGGCCAGTGAACGGATATAAGTACCTTTGCCACAGACCACGCGGATAGACATCTGCATCGACGAGGGGTCAAAAGCCGTGAGTTCAATCTCATCGATACGCACAGGCTTCGCAGCAAGAGCCACCTCCTGCCCCTTACGGGCAAGTTCGTAGGCACGGTCACCAGCCACCATACAAGCCGAAAAGGCTGGTGGCACCTGCATGATGTCGCCCACGAAACGTGGCAGGGTATCCAGAATCAGTTCACGCGTGATATGCTCCGTCGGATAGGTGCTGTCCACATCATGCTCCATGTCATAACTGGCCGTGGTGGCACCTAACTGCAAGGTAGCCGTATATTCCTTCGTATGGAGTTGCAACGACTCTATCTGCTTGGTGGCTTTCCCCGTACAGAGGATCAGCACACCGGTGGCCAGCGGGTCGAGGGTGCCGGCATGCCCCATCTTCACCCTTTTCACATGGAGCCGTTTAGACACGACATAGCGGATATGTGCCAAAGCCCCGAAACTTGTCATGCGATAGGGTTTGTTGATATAGATAAAGGCGCCCTCGTTGAAATTCATTTAATCGACCATTGTTAAGGAATGTCCGGTAAGCAACAGCACGAGAATGATGCCACCCACGACGATGCGATAGATACCAAAGGCCTTGAAACCGTATTTGGAAAGGAAGGCCACAAACCACTTCATGGCCAGCAGTGCCACCACAAAGGCCACCACACACCCCAAAACCAGCATGGTGATGTTATGCGGTGTTGCCCAGGAGGCATCTTCCTTCAAGAGGTCAAGCAGGTCGAGCAGCGTGGCACCCGCCATCGTCGGCACAGCCAGGAAGAACGAGAACTCGGCGGCACGCTGGCGGGTCAGGCCCTGTGTCATACCCCCTACGATGGTCGCCATCGAGCGCGACACTCCAGGAATGACAGAGATACACTGGTAGAGGCCGATGCGGAAGGCCCGCTTCTCATTTACCTGATTAGCCTCTGTGCCCTTATTGAACAGACGGTCGCAGTAGAGCATGAAGACACCTCCTACCACAAGCATGACAGCCACCACAAGCACACTGTCGAGCAACCAGTCGAGCAGTCCCGACTTCTTCGCCAGCAAACCAATGACCACGGCGGGAATGACACCCACGATGAGCAGCCAGTAGAAATAGAAGCGGTGCTTCAGTTTCTGCAGCATCGAACTGCCCTCGGGGGCCGGTGAGTTATCAAACCGAAAGAAACGCTTCCAGTAAAGGCACACCACCGAGAGGATGGCACCGAACTGGATGATAAAAGTAAAGGCGTGCACGAAGGCATCGCCCTGTGGAACCCCCAGAAGATTCTGGGTGATAATCATGTGACCCGTTGAGGACACAGGCAGGAACTCCGTCAGTCCCTCAACGATGGCAATGATGACGGTCTGAATCCAATCCATCTTATGAGTTACGATTTACAGATTTGCGATTTACGATTTAGGCTTGCGGATCACCGCATAAATCATTGACACAAAGCCCAGGAGGCATATCACCGGGGCCACCTTGACACGACGGGCGCTGAAGATATCGGGCTCATAGACCGTATCCGTAGAGGCAGGTCCCACCATCAGCAGGAATCCGATGACCACCACTGCCATACCTATGGCCAGCAGGATGAAGTTTGTCTTGTCAAATGCAAAATTTCTCTTGTCCATCTATTTATTTATGATTTACAATTTACGATTTATTTCACCCTATTATATTTTATAGAGTTCGCCGGCGGGCATACGGAGGAAACGGTTCACGGAGATATATGAACACGTCAGCGTAATAACCAGGCCAAACACCAGTACGGCCAAGGCCGTTATCACCAATTCCCGCCAAGTGATGATGGCCAGGATGTTCGGCTCGTAGTAGTACAGGGCATAGATGCCTCCACCCAGCACGATGATGGCAATCAGGGCGGCGATAACGCCCACAAGGGCGCCCTGCCGCATGAAAGGCCGGCGGATAAAGCCCCAAGAGGCACCCACCAGTTTCATCGTGTGGATGAGGAATCGCCTCGAATAGACGCTCAGCCTCACCGTATTATTGATGAGGGAGAACGAGATGAACGTCAACAGCACGGCCAACACCAGCAGCAGGATGTTCAACTTCGCGAGGTTGCGGTTCACACTGTCCATCAGGTCCACCTGATAGGCCACATCCGTCACCTCCGGATTCTTCCGCAACTCGTCGCTGATCCATGCCAATGAGTCGGCATTGGCATAGTCAGAGTGCAGTTGCAGTTCAAGCGTGGCGGGGAACGGGTTCATGCCCAGAAACTCTGAGGGATCAGACCCCATGGCATCCGTCTGTTCCTTCAAGGCCTGTTCACGGCTGATGTACAAGACATCCTTAGAGAACGGCCGACGGACAAGGTCTTGCTGAAACCGTTTGGCATCACCCACACTGACTTCATCGTTAAGCACCACCGTCACCGTCAGGTTCTCCTTCACCCAGTGCGACAGGTTACGGGAGGTCTGTACAGAAAACACGACAAGACCCAGCAGCACCAGCACCATCGATGTACTGATACACAAGGTCATCAACTGCACGCCCTGTCGGCGGCCAGTCTTCTCTTTACGTCTTTTCATGCAGGTTTACGTACGTAATCTTTTGAATTCGGCTGCAAAGGTACAACAAAAAAGTGAAAAGTGGATAGCGAAGAGTGAAAAATTTGCTACCGCCATGCAAAAAATCATAAATCGCAAATCGTAAATCGCAAATCTTTATTAACTTTGCACCCCGTATGAGTACAATTATTTATCCGTCGCCCATCTTCGGCCCCGTTCACAGCCGCCGACTGGGCATCTCACTGGGCATCAACCTGATGCCTGCCGATGGCAAGATGTGCACCTTCAACTGCATCTACTGCGAGTGCGGCCTCAACCAGGACCACCGTCCGTCGCTCCCCCGCCCCACCCGCGAAGAAGTGGCTGTCAAGTTGGAAGAGAAGTTGCAGCAGATGGCCGCCGAGGGCCAGTTACCCGACGTGCTCACCTTTGCAGGCAACGGAGAGCCCACCTGCCATCCCCATTTCCCGGAGATCATCGCCGACACCATCCGTCTGCGCAACCAGTACTGTCCTCGGGCGAAAGTCTCCGTGTTGAGCAACGCCACGATGATCCACCGCCAGGCCGTGCGCGATGCCCTGATGCTGGTGGACAACAACATCCTGAAACTCGACACCATCGACCCGGACTATATCAACAAGGTTGACTGTCCTACAGGCGCCTACGATGTCAACGCCATCATCAGTCACATGAAGGACTTCCACGGGCACATCATCATCCAGACCATGTTCATGCGTGGTGACCTCGCCGCTCCAGAGGGCGTCACCAGCATTGACAACACCAGCGATGACTATGTCACCCCCTGGCTCGAGGTCGTCAAGGCCATCGCTCCCCAGCAGGTGATGATCTACACCATCGACCGCGAGACGCCTACCCAGGGTCTCCTCAAGGCGACCCACGAACAACTCGATGCCATCCGCGACCGTGTCATCGCCGCCGGCATTCCCTGCACAGCCTCGTATTAGGTCCAATAGTCCCCGCCAGATATTCTGACAGGGACGATTTCTATGTTCACAACTTGTTTGTGCAATTGTGCAATTGTGCAATTGCAGTTGCAAGTTGCAAAGTTGCAAATGGAAAATCAAAACAGTAGTATTGGGTTGCATTAATTTATATATATTATATATTATATTATAATATAATATATAATATATATAAATATAAAAAACTTTGTCTATTTGGATCTTTGAAAATAGCAATTGCAACTTTGCAACTTGCAACCAGATTGTCTTTGCAGAAAATGTGAGTACGCGGGTTGAATTTAGCAATTGCACAAATTGCATTTGCACAAGAGACACAATCCCCGACATGTGAGAATTGATAGCGACTCTTCAGATCACATGAGGATTGATAGAGACTCTTCAGACCACCCCGCCCTGACGGGCTCCCCTCCTCGCTCGGCTTTGCCGCTTGGCTCTGCCAAGAACTCAGGAGGGGAAGAGAATACTCTAAGCGCAGAATAAAGGACGGCAGTTAAGGGAGTAAAGAATGCCTGATAAGGAAGTAAAGGATGCCTGATAAGGGAGTAAGGAATAGGGAGTTATGTATATAAAGTCCTATCCTTTATAAGGTTAGGAGGCATCGGTAACGGAGTAAACAGGCAGGGTTTACAAAGTAAAGGGGCAGGGTTAGCCACGTTCAGACCACCCCGGGTGGGATTGAGAGAGAGCCGCTCACAGTGCATAACCTGCTCTGTCTTATCATTGATAACGGGATTTTTTTGCTGTTTAGGCGGTTGTGTCAGTTTTTCTTTGTAATTTTGCAGGCTGAATTGACAAGACAATGGCACGACGGAATGATATTATTCAAGGGCTGAGAGACGGGATACCCATCGCCATGGGGTATTTCGCCGTGGCTTTCTCGCTGGGGATCATTGCCAAGCAGGCGGGACTGACGGCTGCCATCGGATTCGTGAGCAGTTTCTTTACCCGTGCGTCGGCTGGCGAGTATGGCGTGTACACGCTCGTGGCGGCACAGGCGGCCTACGTGGAGATCGTGGCGATGTGTCTGGTGACCAACCTGCGGTATATGCTGATGAGTGCGGCGCTGTCGCAAAAGATTGCCCCCGGCACTTCGTGGCTGCACCGCGTGCTGATGGCCTGCTGTGTCACCGACGAGATCTTCGGCATCTCCATCGCACGGGAGAGATACTGTCCGCCTGCCTATACCTACTCCGCAGCACTCATCTCTACGCTGCTCTGGGCTTCGGGCTGTGCGGCAGGCATCGTGGCTGGCGGCATGCTGCCTACTGCCATCGTGGCGGCACTCAGCGTGGCGCTCTACGGTATGTTTCTCGCCATCATCATGCCCCCAGCGCGAAACGACCGTTATGTGCTCTATGTCGTGGCGGCGAGTTTCGTGCTGAGTGGTGCCTGCAGTGTGGCGCCAGTGGTGAGCCACTGGAGCAGCGGCACGCGGACAATCGTGCTGACGGTGGTGATATCGGCCGTCGTGGCCTGGTGGAAGCCCATTAAGATGGAGGACGCTGATGGACAGGCATAGTATCATCGTATGTATCCTGCTGGGCATCATCACCACGAACCTGATCCGCGTGGTGCCGATGCTGCTGATCAAGGGGCAGATCAGCAACCGGTTCCTGCGCAGCTTCCTCTATTATGTGCCTTACGTGACGCTGGCGGTGATGACCTTCCCGAGTATCATACAAACAACGATGTCGCCCATCTCGGGCACCGTGGCCCTGATGGCCGGCATCGTTGCCGCATGGCGCGGCATGGGGCTATTCCCCGTTGCGGCCATCTGTTGCGCCATCGTGTATCTGATGGATACGCTGGTGCTTTAACACTTACTAGGGAGCAAGGGCCGACAACGTAGCACAGGCTATCTTGAAATTCCTCATTGCTTAGGATCCAATAAACGGGGCGGTTCTTTTGCATAACATTAGAACCGCCCCGCTATATTTGTCCTTGGAAGAATCAGACTCTATTTACACATGATACCACGCTTCGTGTTCTCAAGGAATTTGATGATGTTCTGAATCTCAGGACTGTCGGGCACCTGGTCACGGATCTGGTTTATCACGTCAAACACGCTCGTCTTTCCGTGGAAGAGCAGACGATAGGCGTTGGCAATGTGATTCTGAACCTTCTTGTCGACCCCGGCATAGTCGAGCATCGTGGTGTTAGGACCTCCATACTCCATCGGATTACCACCGGCAATGACATAAGGAGGAACGTCGTGCGAGAAGGCCGTACCAGCCTGGATCAACGAGAGGTCACCGGCACGGGTGTTGGCATTCTGGATGGCTCCGCTGGAGAAGATGACGCCATTTCCGATCTCACAGTCGCCTGCGATCTTTGTGCCATAACCAAACACACAGTTCGTTCCCACCGTCACGTCGTGACTGATGTGGGTACCTTCGAGCAGGTAGTTGTGGCTGCCGATCTTCGTCACACCGCCACGGTTGGTACCACGGTTGATGACGACATTCTCTCGGATGATGTTGTTATCACCAATCTCCACATACGACTTGGCACCACGGAAGTTAAAGTCCTGCGGCAAGGCGGCGATGACAGAACCCTGATGGATCTTGTTACTGTTGCCGATGCGCGAGCCGCTGCAGATGGAAACGAAGGGGAAGATGATGCAGTTGTCACCGATCTCCACGTCGTCCTCAATATACACGAATGGGAATATCTTACAGTTATTGCCGATCTTCGCCTTTGGACTTATCTCGGCTTTAGGGGAAATTTCACTTGCCATACTATCTATTTTTTTGGACATAAGTTCATTTGTCTCTTTTAGACATAAGAACAAAAGGACATATTTTTCTTTTCCTGTCTGGGTGTAGTTATTATGTTCTTATGTTCTTCTGTCTAAAAAGTTCTTCTGTCTACTTAGCACCGCCACCGAGGGCCTGGTAGAGGTTGACGACGGACTGCATCTTGCTGAATTGGTCGCTGATTTCATTGATCTCTGCGTTAAGCAGGTTGCTCTGGGCAGTGATGACCTCGAGGTAAGTAGTGTTGGACGATGACTCCATCAACTTCTTTGTATCCACGACATTCTGCCTGAGGACTGCCACCCGCTTACCGTCGAGCACAACCTTGTCGGCATAGGCATTGTAGGAAGACAGAGCATTAGACACTTCGTTGCCTGCCTTGTAGATGGAGTTCTGCCAGTCGTTGAAGGCCTGCTCATACTTATCCTTGGCGACCTTCAGACCAGCCACGATCTGACCATGCTGGAAGATGGGCTGTACGAGGGAGCCTACTGCCGACAGGAGCCACTTGCCGGGATTGACCATGCCATTGTTGTTGGTGAAGGCAGCGGTACCTGTCACGGTGATGTTCGGATAGAAGCGGCTGCGGGCCGTCTCCACGTCATAGAAGCACTGTGCCAGAGCCATCTCGTTGGCATGCACGTCGGCACGGTTGGCAAGCATCTGGATGCCCACACCCGTCGAGAACTCCGAAGGCAGGCTCTGGCTGGCAAAGGTGCTGCGGGCAATCGTCTGTCCGGGCTGGCCGATGAGCAGTGAGAGCGAGTTCTCCATCTCCCGGATCTGGCGCTGGAGGTCGATCTTCTGCGTCTGCACCTGATAGTAGGCAGCCTCGGCACTCTGCACGGCGGTAGAGCGGTAGCCGATACGGTTGTTGTGCATGAACTGCATCTTCTCCCATGTCTCCTTCGTCAGTCCCTCCATGTCGGTGACAATCTCCACCTGACGGTCGAGCATCAACAGTGTATAGTAGAGATTGGCGATGCCAGAGATGATGTTACACTTCACCACCGTCTGATAGTCCTTGGTGGCGAGCAGTTGCATCTGGGTAGAGCGCTTCACGGAGAGCAGGTTGCCAAAGAGGTCGAGGTTCCAGCTGGCAGAGACGGGCAGCGTGTAGGACTTTGTGGCAGCGGCGCCGTCGAACGATGCCAGCGTGCCCTGCGGCGAGACGGCCACGGAGGGCAGGAAGGCCAGCTTGGCCACCTTCAGAGCCTCAGAGACCATGTGGACATTGAGGGCGGCATTGAGCAGGTCGGGATTGTTGTCGAGTCCCTGCTGGATGAGCGTCTGCAGCTGAGGGTCTGTGAAGACGCTGCGCCAGGGCAGGTTGCCGAACGAAGCCGTATCGGCCACAGCGAGAGTGTCGGTAAGTGACACCGTGTCGCGCACCAGGCCTTTCGTGTCTACCTCAGGACGTTCGTACTTATTATAGAGTCCGCAACTCGACAACAGCAAGGCTGCGAACGAAAATACTAACAATTTCTTCATAATCATTCTTCTTTTACTTCTCTAATTCGTAGTCCACTGGTTTTGCATGTGCATACTGAGCCAATTCGGCTGCGACCTCCTCGTTCGCCTCATCCTCGAACTTCAGCGGGCTGATCTTCTCCTGCAGTGACTGGAAGATGACGAACAGCGTAGGCACGACGAAGAGTTGCATGACCGTACCGATAAGCATACCACCCACGGCAGCAGCACCCAGCGTCTGGTTACCGTTCTTACCCACACCCGAGGCGAACATCATCGGCAACAGACCGATGACCATAGCCAGAGAGGTCATCAGGATAGGACGCAGACGGGCAGCGGCACCCAGAATGGCCGACCACGAGATGGCCATACCCGTCTGACGGCGCTCCAAGGCGAACTGCACAATCAGGATGGCATTCTTGGCCAACAATCCGATCAGCATGATCAGCGAGATCTGCATGTAGATATCGTTGGCATGGCCGAACATCATGGTAAACAGATAACAGCCTGCCAGGCCGAACGGCACTGAGAGCACCACCGACAGCGGCAGGATATAGGACTCATACTGGGCTGAAAGAATCAGATAGATGAAAATGAAACAGAGCACGAAGATCAGTCCTGTGGTGTTGGAAGCCTTGGCCTCCTCACGGGTCAGACCCTGATACTCGTAAGAGTAACCCGTCGGCAACATGTCAGCAGCCACCTTCTCAGCAGCCGCGATAGCCTCACCGGTAGAATAGCCATCAGCCACCGTAGCCGTCACATTGATAGAAGTGAACAAGTTGAAACGGCTGATATTCGTAGGACCATAGACACGCTCCAGATTGCAGAACTCCTTGACGGGAGCCATCCCCGCGGGCGTACGAACATATATATTATTAAGAGACTCCTCAGTCTGGCGCGTCTCGGGCGAACCCTGGATCATCACACGGAAGAGTTTTCCGTAGGCATTGAAGTTAGAGGCATAGAGACCGCCATAGTAACCCTGCAACGTAGACAGAACCGTAGAAGGCGAGATACCACTCTGCTTGCACTTGGCCGCATCGACATGAATCATATACTGGGGATAGTTAGGGTTGTATGAGGTTTGGGCCATCTGGAACTCGGGACGTTTGTTAAGTTCTGCGATATAATCCTTGACGATATCATAGAACTTCGTCAGGTCTCCACCCGTACGGTCCTGCATCACGATAGACACACCATTGTTAGCCGAGAAACCGGGAATCATTGGTGGCTGGAATGCCAGGATGGAGGCATCCTTGATGTGAGCCGTCTTGATGAATATCTGGGCAATCACACCCGTAGCATCGTAAGGATCGATGAAGAAACGGTAGATACCGTCACCCTGCCACAGACCGCTGAGTTTCCACCAGAAACCCTTCTGGCGCTCGGAGAACGGCTTCAGTTTGATGATGAACGTAGCCTGGTCGGAACCCGAACCAGCGATAAAGTTATAACCCTGGATCTGCTCACGGCTCTGGATAGCAGGATCGGCTCCCAGGATTTTGTCCACCTCGTCAATGACCTGACGGGTACGGGCGACAGACGTAGCGGGAGGCATCGTGATCGTACAGAAGAGCGTACCCGTATCCTCGGAAGGCACCAGACCCGACTTGGCCGTGAACATGGTTGTTCCCAACACAGCCAGACCAATCACCACCGTCAGAATGATAGCCACTGGTTTGCGGACCAGTTTCTCAATGATGCCCTTATATTTCCCCAACGTCGCATCAAAGGCCGTATTAAACGACTGATGGAAACGATCGATACGAGACATTTTCTTCTCATGTCCCTCTTTGTCGTGAGGTTTCAGGAAGATGGCACAGAGAGCCGGCGACAGTGTCAGGGCGTTCATGGCCGAGATCACGATAGACACAGCCATCGTCACACCGAACTCACGATAGAACGTACCAGATGTTCCACCTATGAACGATACTGGGATAAACACTGCTGACATCACCAGCGTGATGGAGATGATTGCACCCGATATCTCGTTCATGGCATCAATAGAAGCCGTCAGTGGTGACTTATAGCCCTGGTCCAATTTGGCATGCACGGCCTCGACCACCACAATGGCATCGTCCACCACAATGGCGATGGCCAACAGCAAGGCTGACAGCGTCAGCAGGTTGATGGAGAATCCGAACACTTCAAGGAAGAAGAACGTACCGATCAGCGACACAGGCACGGCAATCAGCGGGATCAGCGTAGAACGCCAGTCCTGCAGGAACACGTAGATCACGATGAACACGAGGAACAGCGTGAAGAACAGCGTGAACACCACCTCCTCTATTGAAGCATAGAGGAACTCCGTCACATCGTAGTTGATCTTATAGGTCATGCCCGGGGGGAACAGTTTGGCCTGCTCCTCGAGTTCGGCCTTCACCTGTTTGGCAATCTCATTGGCGTTAGAACCGGCAATCTGCTGTACCATACCCAGCACAGAAGGCAGATTGTTGTTTCTCATAGACACAGAATACATCTGACCGCCCAATTCAATCTTTGCCACATCCTTGAGTTTCAACGTCGTACCATCAGCCTTACTCTGAATGATGATATTACCGAACTCTTCCTCACTCTTCAGACGGCCTGTATAGCGCATGGCATACTCATAGGCCACGTCCGACTGCTCACCGAAGGTACCAGGGGCGGCCTCAATATTCTGCTCTGCCAGCACCCCACTGATATCAGAAGGCATCAGACCGTACTGCTTCATCACATCAGGCTTCAGCCAGATACGCATGGAGTACGTCTTCATACCAGGCGACTGCACGTCACCCACACCCTGGATACGCTTGATGGCCGGGATGATATTGATATTATTGTAGTTTGTCAGGAACTCATCATCGTAACGGCCGTCCTCAGAGGTCAGGGTAAACATCAGCACCTGTGATGTCTGGCGCTTCTGTACCGTCACACCGATACGTGTCACCTCTGCCGGCAACAGTGCCTGAGCCTGCTGCACACGGTTCTGAACGTTCACAGCACACATGTCGGGGTTCATACCCTGACGGAACAGCACACTGAGTTGTGCCGAGCCGGTACTGGCAGTCGACGAGATATAGTCCATTCCTTCCACACCGTTGATACTCTCCTCGAGAGGCACGATGACGGAGTTCTTCACCGTCTCGGCATCGGCACCGGGGTAGGAAGTCCACACCGCAACCGTTGGCGGTGCGATATCAGGATACTGCTCAATAGGCAGCGAAACAAGTCCGATAAAGCCCAGCAAGACGATGAGGATGGAGATCACCGTCGACAATACCGGGCGTTTGATAAATGTAGTAAAAGTCATATACTTATTTACGATTTACAATTTACACATTTACGATTTATTTCTTCATCGCATTGACGATGTCGCCGGCACCCATGGCTTTTGCCTGTTCGTCGATCTTCTGCTGATACTTCTCCGGGGTGATAGGAACAATCTCCATACCGTCGTTCAGTTTGGTGATACCATTGGTCACATACTTGTCACCCACCTTCAGACCCTCGGTCACAATATAGGTTTTGCCATCGTTCTGCGGATCGACCTTGATCTCCGAGTACTTCACTTTGTTACCCTCGCCCAGCAGATAGATGAACTTCTTGTTCTGCACCTCCGAGACGCAACTCTGGGAGATTACGATGGCCGACGAGTTGCTCCTCGGAATGACGATTGTACCAGAGCCACCGCTCTTCAACTGCTTCTCGGCATTGGGGAACAGGGCGATGACCTGCACGCTGCCTGTGGCAGGATCGATCACGCCACTCATCTTCGTCACCTTACCCTCATGGCTGTAGGTCGTACCGTCAGCCAGTCGGAGTTGTACGGAAGGGAACTCACCAAGCGAAGCCTGCGTCATATTCAGGGCGTCTTTCTCCGTCAGGGAGAAATACACCTCCATCGACGAGTTGTTTGACACGGTAGTCATCACCGTCGAGGTATTCACGAGTGTACCAATCTTATATGGCAGTGTACCCACCACACCGGAAGCAGGGCTCTTCACATAGCAGAAACTCAGCATCTCCTTGGCATTGGCGAGAGTGGCCTGGGCGGATGCCAGAGCGGCCTTGGCCTGCTCGTAGCCGTTAGAGGCCGACTGGAGTTCGAAGTCACCAATCACACCATTCTCAAACAATTTCTGCGAGTTCTCATAACTCAACTTGGAAGTGTTGCACGAAGCCTGGGCGGTGTTCACCTGGGCCTGAGCCTGGCGCACCTGAGCCTGATAGGTTGCGTTATCCAGCACGAAGAGCACCTGTCCGGCACCCACCGTCTGACCTTCCTTTACATTGATCTGAGTAATGAAGCCCTGCACCTTCGGGCAGATCTGCACATCTTGGACACCCTTAATCGTTGCAGGATAAGTAGTCTGCATCTGGGTACTGGAGGTACCAACGGTCAAGACCGGATACTCATTGTCGCCAAAGTTTGGACGACCACCACCTCCGCCGCATGATGCCAACAGCATCGTAGCAGCGACAAACATCAAAAACTTGTTCTTTCTCATACCTATTTTACTGATTTTATTTAAAATTCTTAAGCCTTACACCGAAAACCATACACGGTTATCCTCGGTTTTCGGGTTGCAAAGGTAGTAAAAATATATCTAACGATATATCTTTAACGTACGTTTTTAACAAAGTTTATTGGCTATTAGAATAGTTTCAAACGAGTCCCATCTGTTTGGCCTTCTCCATCAGCAACTGCATCAGAGGCTCGCGCTCATTCTCCACGCGATTGTCAAGGACGGCATCTTTCAGGAACTGTTTGAGCACTCCCACCTCACGACTAGGGCGCAAATGAAACAGTTCCATAATCTCATTGCCATCTATCACCGGCTGTAAGAGCCTGACATAGTCTTTCTCCTTGAGATCGGCCAATTTCTCACGAACCATGCGGAAGTTCTCGAGGAACATCTTTTTCCTGACTTCGTTCTTCGAGGTGATATCGGCCTCGCAAAGCGTCATCAGGTCGTCGATATCCTCTCCCGCATCATTCATCAGCCTGCGCACGGCAGAGTCCGTCACTTCATCATCAGCGATAGCAATGGGTCGCATATGCAGATCCACCAGTTTCTGCACGTACTTCATCTTGGCATCCATAGGCAGCATCAGCCGACGGAAGATCACTGGCACCATCTTGGCACCAATCAGGTTATGATTATGAAACGTCCATCCGACAGCGGGGTCCCAACGTTTCGACTTGGTCTTACCGACATCATGGAGCAATGCGGCCCACCTCAAATAGAGTGAAGAGTTAAGAGTATCACTCTTCACCACATTCTCCAGCACTTCAAGGGTGTGGTAGAAATTGTTCTTATGGGCTCGTCCGTTCTTCGTTTCCACGATATCGAGAGCGGCCAGTTCGGGCAGGACCAGCATGAGAAGCCCCGAACGTTGCAGATACTCGAATCCTATGCTGGGATGCGGAGCGAGAATGATCTTGTTTAGTTCGTCCTTGATACGCTCTCCACTTACGATTTTAATACGGTCGGCCATCCGTTGCAAGGCATCGAAGGTCTCTTCTTCAATCTGGAAGTTCAACTGTGTCGCGAAACGAATACACCGCATCATCCGAAGCGGATCGTCAGAGAAAGTGACTTCGGGCTCCAAGGGGGTGGCGATAATGCCGTCTTCGAGATCGGCCAGACCGTTAAAGGGGTCGACCAGTTCACCGAAGCGCTCTTTATTCAGGCAGATGGCCATCGCATTGATGGTGAAGTCGCGACGGTTCTGGTCATCTTCCAAGGTGCCGTCCTCCACAACAGGCTTACGGGAGTCATGGCTGTAACTCTCTTTCCTGGCGCCAACGAATTCCACTTCATATTCGACGCCTTTCTGACGAAACTTCACTTGTGCCGTGCCGAAGTTCTTGAAGACGGAGAGATGAGCCTTGCGCCCCAGGATCCGTTTCAGTTCCTCTGCCAGTGCAATGCCACTGCCAACCACCACCACGTCAATATCGTTGGACGGGCGTTCCAGGAAAATATCCCTCACATAGCCGCCTACGACATAACACTCCAGACCCAAGCGGTCTGCTGCCTCACTGATCAGTCGGAACACCGCCTGATCCAGGATCGTAGCCAGTTCTTCATCTGAGTAAAGTTTCATCTGTATGCTCGTTTGAGGGTGCAAAGGTACAAAATTTTACGCACAAAGGACTCAAAGTAGACATTTTTTTGCTTTTTTTGCGTGTCCTTCGTATTTTTATGAAAAAAATGTCTTACCTTTGCAGAAAACTAATAACACTTGCAATATGAATAATAAGTTTTTAATGCTCGTAGCGCTTGGACTCATGACCGTCCTGAATGTCCACGCTGAAGATTACACCAACCAGGAACCCCTGAAACTGGAGACGCCCGAGATGAAGCCCGAACTGGTGGAGTTACCGGCCAACCCATTCCTGTCCGCCTCAGCGACAGAGCGAAGGCTGACCACGACAGAGCACCATACAAGCAGTGGCATGGACTTTGATTTCTTCAAGTCCAAGACCAACCCGGGCGTCAAGCCCTATCAGTTCATGGACGATATGACCTTTGTCGGCATACCCCTGTTTATCGCAGGTATGGCCATCAAGGGCGACAAGGCCATGTTCCGCGTCAATGACAAGCAAGGAAAAAAGAACACCCAACTGCTCACCGACTTCAAGACAGGTATTGACGACTACTCCCAATACTTCGGCCCGGCCATGACCGTTGGCCTGAAGTTGGCTGGCGTCGAAGGCCGTAGCGACTGGCCCCGTCTGCTTGCCAGCGCAGGCATGTCGTATGTCATCATGGCCGCACTCGTCAACGGTATCAAATACACGGCCAAGGAGATGCGCCCTGATGGCAGTTCTGCCAACTCATGGCCTTCAGGACATACAGCCACGTCGTTTGTGGGAGCCACCCTGCTCCACAAGGAGTATGGACTGACACGGTCGCCCTGGTACTCCGTTGCGGGCTACGGTGTTGCCACTGCTACTGGTGTGATGCGCGTACTGAATAACCGCCACTGGGTCAGCGACGTGATGTCGGGTGCCGGCATTGGTATTCTCTCCGGAGAGTTAGGCTATGCCCTCTGCGACCTGTTGCTCAAAGGCAAAGGCCTACTGCGCAACGACTTGGAGATGGACTTCGAGACCCCCTCGTTTTTTGCCATCTCCATGGGTGTCGGCATAGGTGGAAAGGATATTGAGTTCACAAGAGACGACCTCGTCGACAAGGAGTTTCACGAAGATTTCGGAAGTCTGGTAGAGGATGCTCCCATAGAGTTCCGGGCTGCTACTGTCGTCGATGCTGAAGGCGCATACTTCTTCAACAAGTATATAGGTATCGGTGGTCGTCTACGTGTCAGGGCCATGTCTGCCAAGTCATTCGGCATGTTCTCCAACATCGCCGCCATTGAAGGTATTGACGCATGGGCAAGATTAGGCCAAGTATACCAAGACGGGTATAAGTACCCGGACTATCAGGCAGAAGAGGACTTCTTAAAGGGAATCGGGTTTAACATACCTACTGACTACACCGAGGATGTCAATGTCTTCACGCCCAATGCTCCCATCACAGAGATGGGAGGTATCGTCAAGAGCGACCATCTGGCAGAATTCTCAGGCAGTGTGGGACTCTATTTCAACCTCCCGCTCAGCAAGCGGTTCGCCCTCGGAGCAAAGGCACTCATAGGCCGTTCCTTCACACAGAAACTCGACATCGACGGATATGCCAAGGGAAACATCATGGACATTGACTACAGCCTGACTGTCAAGAATGGCGACCTGGTCGACCATACCATCCAAATGCCTCAGAAGACCAGCAACACCTACGAGGTTGAATGGGACTATGTTACCCTCGGTGCCGACAATACGACCACTTGGGGCACGGGACTGTCGCTGACCTATAAGTACAAGTCCAATTTCTCATGGCGTATTTTTGCCGACTATGACTACAGCGAGAAGACATTCACACTGACGTACGACCCCTACCACTTCATTCAGTACGGACTTACCGGCTCTGCATACACACTCGCAGAGTTGACGGATATCGGACCGGAACTTTATCCTTTAGAGTACAAGAAGTCTAAAAAGATGAACTACGTCACGCTTGGTCTGTCCTTCTTGGTGAATATCTGACCACCAGCCCGTCAACTATGAAATGTCTGATTTTTTCACTGGCCGTTGTCCTGATGCTCGTTGCCTGTGGCAAGAGTCCTCAGGAACAGGCAGCATTGCTGGCCGAGCAGGCCTCCACGCTCTGCGAGGAAGGTCAGTTCGACAAAGCCAGGGCGCTGATAGACTCCCTCCGCCGTACCTACCCCGATAACGTCGAGGCCAGGAAGACGGCATTGCGGCTGCATCAGCAGGTAGAACTGAAAGCGGCACAGGAGGAATTGCTACGGGCAGACAGCCTGCTAGTTCTTGCCAACCGCGAGTTGGAAACCTTGCAGAAACAGGTCGACGCCCACAAGGCCACCCTGACGGCAACGGCAGATGAACTGACCCTGTTGACCATGACCCGTATGCGGCGCGACTCCATCCGCACTTTGTACGAAACTTTAGGGGCTAAGATCCGTTACATCAGAAAGAAACAGAAAGAAGTCACAGAATAACACAGACAAGCCTGATTGCCTCAAACCGGTTCCAAGGAAAAGTCACAAAAAAAACGGGGAAATCAAAAAAAACTGATAAAATCTGTTTATTCTATCGCTTTTTTTGTACCTTTGCACCCGATATGGACTATCAGGAGAAGACAAATGCCCAGTTTGAGCAGGCGCTGGCCGAGTGCAGAGCCCTGTTCGAGAAGAAGCTTCATGACTATAAAGCCTCGTGGCGCATCCTGCGCCCTACGGCTCTCACCGACCAACTTTTCATCAAGGCCAAGCGCATCCGTTCCCTGGAAATCAAGCAGGAATCCATGGTGGGCGAAGGCATCAGGCCAGAGTTCATCGCACTGATCAACTATGGCATTGTCGGGCTCATACAATTGAGCAAGGGCTTTGCCGACACCGTCGACATGGACAACGACGAGGCCATGAGGCTTTACGACCAGTATGCCCATGAGGCCCTCGAACTGATGAAGCGCAAGAACCACGACTACGACGAGGCGTGGCGCTCCATGCGTGTCAGTTCATACACCGATCTGATCCTGACAAAAATAGAAAGAATCAAGGAGATTGAGAACCTGGGGGGCGAGACGCTCGTCTCCGAGGGTATCGATGCCAACTATATGGACATCATCAACTATGCGGTCTTTGGCGTAATTAAACTATCGGAGTGAGGAAGACAGTCGTCAACATCTGCCGGATCATACTCGCCCTGACGTTTATCTTTTCAGGTTTCGTCAAGGCGGTGGACCCACTAGGCACCCAATACAAGATCCACGACTATCTGGCCGCGATGGGGCTAAGCACGTTTGCACCAGACATCCTGACCTTGCTGGCAGCAGTGCTCTTGGCAGCCATGGAGTTCCTCCTGGGCATCTGCCTCCTCTTTGCCATCAGGCGACGGCTCGTGTCGAAGGTGGTGCTTGGGCTCATGGTCATCATGACACCGCTCACCCTATGGGTGGCCCTGGCCGACCCTGTCAGCGACTGCGGGTGCTTCGGCGACGCCCTGGTGCTCACCAACTGGCAGACCTTCTGGAAGAACGTCGTACTGCTCTGTGCGGCCATCATCGTCTGGAAGGCCCCCACCCTGCAGCCACGGCTCATCGGCGAGAACAACCAGTGGATCGTCTTCAACTACTCGGTGATATTCATCCTGTTCGTCATTGCAGGACGGAGTCTCTATACCCTTCCGCAATTCGACTTCCGACCCTACCATATAGGAGCAGACCTCAGGGCAGGCTGGCAGCGGATGATGGACGGTGAGGAGTCGCCCATGGCCGAATTCTTCATCGAGCGTGCGGAAGACGGCGAGGACATCACAGAGGCCGTGCTCAACGACAGCGGATACACCTTCCTGCTCGTCGCACCGCATCTGGAACAGGCTGACGACTCTCAACTCGACGAACTGAACCGCGTGTATGAGTACAGTCTCGACCACGGCTATCCGTTCTACTGTCTCACCGCCAGCACAAGGACGGCCATCAGTCGCTGGTGCGACATGACTGGGGCAGAGTACCCGTTCTGTCATACAGACGACATCACCCTGAAGACCGTCATACGGTCGAACCCCGGCTTGCTGCTCCTCCACGACGGTGTGGTCATCCGCAAATGGAGCCACAACGCCCTGCCCTCTGACGAGGCTCTGTCCAGGAAACTGGAGGACAGCGAACTGGGTCAACTGCCCACGGAGACCGTCACCAGCAAGATCCTGTGGGTGCTCACGTGGTTCGTCCTCCCGCTGGTACTCCTCACCCTCGCAGATCGTCTGTGGGCTTGGACCCACTGGATCAGGAAAAAGAATAGAAATCATCAAGTTCAAAATTTAAAAATCAAAGTTCAAAGTAAAACAGTTATGAGAAAGAAAATTGTAGCAGGAAACTGGAAGATGAACATGAATCTCCAGGACGGTATCGCTCTTGCAAAGGAGCTAAACGAGACACTGAAGGCCGACAAGCCTAACTGTGGTGTGGTCATCTGTACCCCATTCATCCACCTCGCCTCTATCGCACAGTTCCTCGACCAGGACATCATCGGCCTGGGTGCCGAGAACTGCGCCGACAAGGAGAAGGGCGCCTTCACTGGCGAAGTCAGCGCTGAGATGGTCAAGTCGACGGGTGCACAGTATGTCATCCTCGGCCACTCTGAGCGTCGCGAGTACTACAAGGAGACTCCCGAGATCCTGAAGGAGAAGGTGCTGCTGGCACAGAAGAACGGTTTGAAGGTGATCTTCTGCATTGGCGAGAGCCTGGCAGAGCGCGAGGCAGGCAAGCAGAACGAAGTGGTGAAGGCCGAACTCGAGGGTTCTGTGTTCAACCTCTCCGAGGAGGACTTCCGCAAGATTGTCATTGCCTACGAGCCCATCTGGGCCATCGGCACTGGCAAGACCGCTACCGCTGAGCAGGCAGAGGAGATCCACGCCTACATCCGCAGCATCATCGCCGAGAAGTACGGACAGGCTGTCGCCGACGACACCACCATCCTCTATGGCGGTTCCTGCAAGGCTTCGAACGCTCCCGAATTGTTCGCAAAGCCTGATATCGACGGAGGTCTCATTGGCGGTGCTTCACTGAAATGCGCCGACTTCAAGGGTATTATTGACGCCTGGAAGAAGTGAGACGACTGGCAATAACCATAGCACTGTGTGCCGGCTGCTGGACGGTAGCCGGCGCACAGGCTACCTTTACCGAGCAACTCCAACAGAGCAAGAGCGGCGAAGGCAAGGTGACCATTACCCAGGACAAGGCCATCGACGACCTTATCAACAACGCTGCTGCGACGACACCCGCACCCGTCCCTACAGCCAAGCCCCAACAGACGGCTAAGCCAGGCGACAGCAAGAGCGGTGCCGACAGGAAAGACGTCGACAACCTGACAGATGCCACAACCGTCCCCGACACCCTTGACCTGCACAAGAAGGTCATGAAAGGCGGCATGAAGGTCAACGGCTTCCGCGTTCAGGTCTTTGCAGGGGGCAATGGCCGCTCCGACCGTCTGAAGGCCCAGCGTACGGGCGAGGAGATCAAGAACCTCTTCCCCAACGAGCCCATCTACGTGCATTTCTACTCCCCACGCTGGATCTGCCGCATGGGCAACTACCGCACGTATGAGGAGGCCCACGACATCCTGCGGCAAGTCAAGCAACTCGGATACGCCTCTGCCACCATCGTCAAAGGGAAAATAACCGTATATTATCCATGATACCCGACGACAGCATGATCAACGAGACCTACGCCTTCCGTCCCGGACAAGACGAGTTGGCGGGTCACTACCGTCAGATCCTCACCCTGCTGGGCGAAGACCCGGAGCGCGAGGGACTGCTGAAGACCCCCATGCGGGTGGCCAAGGCCATGCAAGTGCTCACCAGAGGCTATCAGATGGACGCCCACAAAGTGCTCACCGACGCCCTCTTCAAGGAAGACTACTCGCAGATGGTTATTGTCAAGGATATCGACTTCTTCTCCCTCTGCGAGCACCACATGCTCCCCTTCTACGGCAAGGCTCACGTGGCCTATATCCCCAACGGCTACATCACCGGACTGTCGAAGATAGCCCGCGTCGTTGATATCTACGCCCACCGTCTGCAGGTGCAGGAGCGCATGACTCAGCAGATCAAAGACTGCATCCAGGACACCCTCAAGCCCCTGGGCGTGATGGTCGTCGTCGAAGCCCGCCATATGTGCATGCAGATGCGGGGCATCGAGAAGCAGAACGCCATCACCACCACCAGCGACTTCAGCGGAGCCTTCAACCAAGCCAAGACAAGGCAAGAATTCATGAACTTAATTCATAATAATCAAATTTAACAACTATGAACCAAACAGGTAACGACAATTACAGAACCAACGAGTCCGTAGGCAATATGTTCCTTCACAGTTGTCTCGGGAAACTTGTCATCTTTCTGGGCATCCTACTGATACTGTTCATCATCGCCATCCTCACCAAGCCCACCGACCAGGAGATGCGCGACGAGATGAACGACAACATCATGCAGTGCATGGAGATGAACGACAGCATCCGCGGCGACCAGATCGACGACTTCGTCCACAACATCGGCTTCATCTTCACCAAGGCCGACACCACGAAGGTGGGTCAGGAGTGGAGAGAGGTCTTCGACAAGTACAATCGCCTGGAGATCTACAACCATTCGTTCTTCCGCACGGCCTACGTCTATAACAACATCCGCACCGAGGGCACCCGTGTCGGCTTCGGCATCTTCGGCATGGTCATCCCCACGGCCAACTTCAACGACTTCCTGCTCCGTATAGGCCCCATGCGCAGGAACTACAACCAGAAACTCATCAACACGACTATCGAGCCTGATCTGGGCGTGAACCCCAACGTACAGGAGTTCCACTACAAGCGCAACCCCGACGATTGATCCATTTATGAAATAAGTACTACTCCTGGCATTAGCCGCCATAACCCTGTCGCTGAGTGCCAATGCACAAGACGAGGAGTACCCCGAAGGTTTCCTTGACAAGAGCCTGACCGAAGCAGAGGGTTACACATCGTGGATTCCAAGGTGTCTATATCCAGAACGGGCATAAATACATCAGTAAATAATGTCTGGCACCACACTCGTGCCAGGCATTCATGCTGATGGGTATTCAAGCTATCACTTCCCGCCTGACAATTGTGATGCAAGGCGAATGCAGTGTGACAAACTCGCTTGGCCAATGCTGAGCCACAACTCACAATTGTCAGACGGAAAGGGACAGAAGCCGAGGGAGAGGAATGAAAAGCGCGCGTTCAGACCACCCCTGCCCCCTACTCGCCCGAGCTTTGCTCGCTTGCTACCAAAGGGACGCAAGAACTCAGGAGGGGAACTGAGGCAGAAAGAACGGACCAAGAAAACAATTTATTAACCCTTTAAACATGGGACGCAGAAAAGAAAAACCAAAAATTCTTTGGTTGTTTCATAAATAATCCGCATCTTTGCCACCGTATTATTATCATTTAACCCTTTATCGATATGGAAACAACAAAAAAGAAAAGAACCCGCGAAGAGGTGAGAGCTGCCTTCAGGGAAACGATGCGCAAGAAGAAGGAGCGCATGGAGGATAATCAGAGAAGAATGGAAGAATTGGAACTACAAGGCTTTTTTGCATAAACAAAGGAGCCTTTAAACCTTTACGACTATGAATACACTCAGATTGGAAAACATCAATCTGCATGCACCTTATCGAGTGATGCAGGACCCTCAGGTATTCATGCTCGTGGCCGACGATGACGTGCGCGACCATGCCCACACTAGGGGGCGTGAAACTGAACGGCGAACCCACCCAAGAGGGAGTATATATAAATAAGGAGAAAAAGCGACTGAAGTACTAAGGCCCAAGCAACAGGGCGCCCCGCAAGTCTTACACCAATTTAGAGCATAGAAGAAATCCAAACTACTGACAATCAGCGGTTTGGATTTTCTTTTGGTCGGGATTACTGGACTCGAACCAGCGACCTCGCGCCCCCCAGACGTGTGCGCTACCAACTGCGCTAAATCCCGATCCTTTTTGCTTGGCACCGACCCTTGATCGTCGAATGCGGGTGCAAAAGTACATAGTTTTTTCGGAATATCCAAATATTTAGGGAACTTTTTTTCTAAATCGTCGATTTTTTGCTGATGTTTTTGCTTATACAAATAATAATGTGTAACTTTGCACGTTCTTATAAGAAACAATAAGCATCATAGAAGACATGACAACATATAAACTGACGGCACCACAGCGACTCGACACGACCATCGAGTTGCCTGCCTCGAAAAGCATCTCCAACCGTGCACTTATCATCTATGCCCTCAGCGGGGGACAGATCCTGCCTGAGAACGTGAGTGACTGCGACGATACGGAGGTAATCGTCGAAGCCCTGCGCCACATGCCTGCCGAGATCAACATCAAGGCGGCAGGGACGGCCATGCGCTTTATGACAGCCTACCTCAGTCTGACGGGCGGTACCCACGTGCTCACCGGCACGGAGCGGATGAAGCATCGTCCGATCGGCACGCTGGTGGACGCCCTGCTGAAACTGGGTGCGGACATCGAGTATGCGGGCGAGCCCGGATTCCCCCCACTCCGCATCACGGGCAAGCCTCTGCAAGGCGGTGAACTGGAGATGGCAGGCAGCATCAGTTCGCAATACATCTCTGCCCTGTTGCTGATCGGGCCGATGCTGGAACGGGGGTTGACGCTGCGTCTGACAGGCGACATCATCTCGAGGCCGTATATCGACCTGACGCTCTGGATGATGGGCGAGTTCGGCGCCCACGCGGAATGGATCTCTGCAGACACCATCGCCGTGGACCCGAAGCCCTACCAGCCGCGAGAGTACTTCATCGAGAACGACTGGAGCGGGGCGAGTTACTGGTACGAGATGGTGGCCCTCAGCGACGACCCTGACGCCGCCGTCAGGCTGACCGGACTGACGGACGGCTCGAAGCAGGGCGACTCGGTGACGAGATACATCTTCAGTCTGCTGGGGGTGAAGACGGTGTTCCAGACCAAGAAGCAGGGCGTGCCGCAGACGGTGACCATCAAGCGCAACGGCCGCTGTGTGCCGAGGCTGGAGTACGACTTCGTGAACTCGCCCGACCTGGCTCAGACGTTTGTCGTGACCTGTCTGGCAAAGGGTGTGCCCTTCCACTTCAAGGGCCTGGCGACGCTGAAGATCAAGGAGACAGACCGTATCGAGGCGATGAAGCGCGAGGCCAGGAAGTTGGGCTACGTGGTAGAGAGCCGTAACGACAGTGAACTGCTGTGGAACGGGGAGCGCTGTGAGCCCACCAACGAGCCCATCGACACCTACGAGGACCACCGTATGGCCCTGGCTTTCGCACCGTATGCCTTTAAGCAGCAGGGGCTGGCGATCAATAACCCGCAGGTCGTGAGCAAGTCGTATCCGAAGTTCTGGGAGAACCTTAAGGCAGCGGGATTTACGGTTTGCGATCTGTAGTTTTTTGTTTATAGTTTAAAGTTTATAGATGATTACACCGGAGGCGGGATTTGTTTATAGTTTACAGTTCTTTCTGAGGAAAGCGCCCCTTCGGGTCGAGCGGACGGTTTACAGTTTACTGATGATTACATTGGAGGATTAGGGTAATGTCTTTCGTTTGGGTGTGCGTAGGGATGATCGTGGTGCTGGGGGTGATTGCCGCCATAGCCAACAGGTTCGATAAGGGCGAGGACGCTATCGAACAGGGACACGACTGCTCGACCTGTACGGCAGCAAAGGACGAATCGTGCAAATTACATTGTCTGATGGAGGAAAGAGGAAAGAGGAAAGAGGATAGTGGAAAGAGGAAGGTGGAATGAGATATGCGTAGTGCAAGCAACATATTGGGAGAGATGATGAAGGGAATGAAGCGTTCTCTTCGGTATTCTCTTACCTCTCACCTCTCACCTCTCACCTCTCTAATCTCCCTTATTCTTCTCCTCTCCTCCTGCAACATGAAGAAGAACACCGCCACGAACCGTCTGTATCACTCGCTGACGGCCCGCTATAACATCTACTACAACGGTTCGCAGGCCTTCATCGACGGCAATCTGGAGAAGGAGAAGGGCAACAAGGACAACTTCACGGAGATGCTCCCCCTCTACATGGTGGGCAACAAGCAGAGCCGCGAGATAGGCAAGGGCCAATACGACCGTGCCATAGAGAAGAGCGAGAAGGCCATCCGCCTGCACAGCATCAAGAGCAAGCCGGAATGGAAGAGCAACAAGAGGAAGTCGGCCCGCGACCGCGAGTGGCTCGGGAGGAAAGAGTACAACCCCTTCATCTGGCGAGCGTGGATGATGCTGGGCAAGGCCCAGTTCCAGAAAGGTGCCTTCGACGAGGCCGCCGCCACCTTCTCGTATATGATGCGCCTCTATCAGACACAGCCCGTGCAGAGCGGACTGGCGAAGGCCTGGCTGGCGAAATGCTACACGGAACTGGACTGGCTCTACGACGCCGAGGACGTGATCCGCAACATGAGCCGCGACTCGATGGACTTCCGCACCGTGAAAGACTGGGACTACACCTACGCAGACTACTATATCCACGTGGGCGACTACGAGAAGGCGGTGCCCTACCTGAAGAAGGTGATCAAGCATGAGCGCCGAAGCGTACAGCGCGCCAGGGAGTGGTTCCTGATGGGACAGATACAGAACCGCCTCGGCCACCGCGACGAGGCCTACAAGGCCTTCAGGAAGGTGGTAGGCTGCCATCCGCCCTACGAGATGGAGTTCAATGCCCGTATCGCCCAGACGGAGGTGATGGCCTCGAGCGACGGAAGGAAAATGATCAGCAGACTGAAGCGCATGGCCATCTCGGACAACAACCAGGAATACCTGGACCAGGTGTACTATGCCCTGGGCAATATCTACATGATCCAGCGCGACACCCTGCAGGCCATCAGTGCCTACGAGAAAGGCAACAAGAAATCCGTGAGGAACGGCGTGGAGAAAGGCGTGCTCCTGCTCACGCTGGGAAACCTGTACTGGGAGATGGAGAAGTTCAGCGACGCCCACCGCTGCTACGGCGAGGCCATCGGACTGCTGGACCGCGACAGGAGCGACTACGAGGAACTGTCGTACCGCTCGAAAGTGCTCGACGAACTGGTGCCCCACACGGAGGCCATCCATCTGCAAGACTCACTGCTGGCACTCTCGGAGATGCCTGAGGCAGAGCGCCTGGAGGCTATCGACCGCGTGATCGAGGCGCTGAAACAGAAAGAGAAGGAGGAGCGCGAGGCACAGTTGGACGCCGAAGCCGAGGAACTGCAAAGCCAGATGCAACAGCAACAGGGAGACATCGACGCCCCCACCCTCACTCATACCCCTACTGCCCCTACCCTCCCCACCTCCCAGGGCAACGGACAGTGGTACTTCTATAACCCCATCGCCGTGAGCCAGGGTAAGAACACCTTCCAGCAGCAATGGGGCAGACGAGAGAACAAAGACAACTGGCAGCGTATCAACGTGACCGTGGTCAGAACCCAGGAGCCTGAGGAGTCAGAAGACGCGGAGGATCAGGACTCGCAGGAGTCGACAGACTCGCTGGCCTTTGGCGGACTGCCTGAGGACCCCACGCAGACAGGCGACTCCATCGCCACCGAAGAGAGCCCCGCCGTGGAAGACTCCACAGCCAGCGACCCGCATGAACGCGCCTATTATCTGGCGCAGATCCCCTTCACCGAAGACCAGAAAGCCGCCAGTCACGCCATCATCCAGGACGGCCTCTTCCACGCCGGCATCATCTTCAAAGACAAACTCGACAACCTCGCGCTCGGAGAGCGCCACCTGCGACGGCTGACAGACAACTACGAGAACTACGAACACCTGGACGAAGCATGGTATCACCTCTTCCTGCTCTACTCCAGACTGGGCGACACCACGATGGCCGACTTCTGCCTCAGCCAGTTAAAGGACAAGTACGCCGAGAGCGAATGGACCGTCCTGCTCACAGACCCCTACTACGTGGAGAATGCCCGTTTCGGCGAACATATCGAGGACTCGCTCTATGCCGCCACCTACGACGGATTCAAGAACGACCGCTACGAGATGGTCAAGGCCAATGCCAAAGTCTCTGAGACCCGCTTCCCGCAGGGAGAGAATCGTGACAAGTTCCTGTTCATCGAAGGACTGAGCCTGCTGAACGAGGGCGACGGCGACGGATGTATCACGCGACTGAAAGAAGTGGTGGAACGCTTCCCCGACAGCGAGGTGAGTGAGATGGCAGGCATGATCATCAAAGGTGTGAACGAAGGGCGACGGCTACACGGCGGAAAGTTCGACATCGGCGACGTATGGTCCAGACGAGACATCACCCTCACGGCAGACTCCACCCGTCAGGACACACTTGACGCGCGCACAGACCAGAGTTTCCTCTTCATACTCGCCTACCAGCCTGACTCCGTCGACGTGAATGAGAACCAGTTGCTCTACAACATGGCCCGCTACAACTTCACCAACTTCCTCGTGCGCAATTTCGACATCCAGATCGACGAGGACCACGGCCTGCGACGGATGCTCATCAGAGGATTCCTCAGTTACGACGAGGCCCTGCAGTACGCCCGTCAACTCTATGCCGACGAGACGATGAGCCAACAGGTGAAGGACTGCCGGAGCCTCATCATCAGCGAGAGCAACCTCCCGCTGCTGGGGACGACCTACAGTTACGAGGACTATCTGAAGTTCTACGAGGACACGTTCATCCCCCTGAAGATCAGCGAGGAGCAACTGCTGACCATCCCCGAGGGCTTCGTGATGCCAGACCCCGAGGATGTGGGCGGACCCCCGACAGACGAAGAGACGCCAACACAGACAGAAGAGGAAGAAGAGGAAGACGAATTGTTCCAGACGCCCAAGCCTCAGCCAAAGGTGCAGGACTTCGACTTCGGAGATGACTTCTGGTAAAGGATGGTTTACAGTTTACGGTTTACAGTTTACGGTTTACAGTTTACGGTTTACAGTTTACGGTTTACAGATGATATGACAAACGGATTATTGCTTTGGGTGGACGACGAGATTGAGCAGTTAAGGGCTCATCTGTTGTTCTTGGAGAAGAAAGGCTACGAGGTGGTGACGGTGTCCAACGGCCCTGATGCCGTGGACCAGTGTCGCGAAAGGAGTTTCGACATGGTGCTCCTCGACGAGCAGATGCCCGGACTCAGCGGACTGGAAACCCTGCAGAAGATCAAGGAACTGCAACCCTCGCTGCCTGTCGTCATGGTGACCAAGAGCGAGGAAGAGAATATCATGGAGCAGGCCATCGGCCAGAAGATTGCCGACTACCTGATCAAGCCCGTCAATCCCAACCAGATCCTGCTGGCACTGAAGAAGAACATCCATCGCAGGGAGATCGTCACCGAGGTGACACAGAGCCAGTATCAGCAGAACTTCCAGCAGATAGCCATGCAGATCATGGACTGCCGGGAATGGAAAGACTGGACAGACGTGTACCGCCGACTGGTGCACTGGGAACTGGAACTCAGCAGCACTGACAGCAATATGACGGAGATGCTGGCCACCCAGAAAGAAGATGCCAACATCGGCTTCGCCAAGTTCATCAAGAAGCACTACCTCGACTGGGTGACCTCGCTCTCACTGACCTATGCAGGCCGGCAGGAGACCATCCAGCGCCCCGTCCTCTCGCCCGAGGTCTTCAAGACGAAAGTATTCCCCCTGCTCAACAGCCATCAGAAAGTGTTCCTGGTGGTGCTCGACAACTTCCGCTACGACCAGTGGCGGATGCTCGCCAGGGAGTTGAGTGAGCAATTCGACATTGACGAAGACCTGTACTGCAGCATCCTGCCCACCGCCACCCAGTATGCGCGCAATGCCATCTTCAGCGGACTCATGCCCAACAAGATTGCACAGATGTTCCCCAGCCTATGGGTCGACGAAGACGAAGAAGAGGGCAAGAACCTGAACGAGGAGCCACTCATCCAGACACAGATGGAGCGCTACCGCAGGAAAGAGTCGTTCTCGTATCACAAGATCAACAACTCTGCCGATGCAGAGCGCTTCATGCAACAGTTCCAGCAACTGGAGAGACACGAACTGAACGTCGTCGTATTCAACTTCATCGATATGCTCAGCCACGCCCGTACCGAATCGAAGATGGTGCGCGAACTGGCCAGCAATGAGAGTGCCTACCGCAGCATCACCCAGTCGTGGTTCAGACATTCTGTGATCTCAGAATTCTTCAAGCAGTTGGCACAGACGGACTACAAGGTCATCGTCACCACCGACCACGGCAGCATCCGCTGTACCCAGCCCGTGAAGATCGTGGGAGACCGTAACACCAACACGAACCTGCGCTACAAGTTGGGCAAGAACCTGGCCTACGACGACAAGAGCCTTTTCATCATCAAAGAGCCACAGAAGGCCCTCCTGCCCATGCCCAACCTCTCAACCAGTTATGTCTTTGCGACAGGCGACTCCTTCTTCGCCTACCCCAACAATTATAATTATTATGTGAGTTATTATCGTGACACCTTCCAGCACGGCGGGATCTCCATGGAGGAGATGATCATCCCTCTGGTGACACTGACGGGAAAGAAACGATGATGTGTTATGTTTACAGTTTACGGTTTACAGTTTACAGATGATATTTTCTATAGACAGAAAAAGCAGAATGGCTTGCAGGGTAATCACCTGTAAACCGTAAACTGTAAACAAAAAAATATCAGAAATGGAAATAAAGATTAACGATTTGGAACATATCCGCGAGGCGGCGAGGCAGTTTATCAATGCCATGGGCGACCAGCACGTCTTCGCCTTCTACGGCCACATGGGTGCCGGCAAGACCACCTTCATCAAAGCCATCTGCGAGGAACTGGGTGTCGACGACGTCGTCACCTCACCCACCTTCGCCATTGTCAACGAATATACCGCCGCAGACGGCATTCCCATCTACCACTTCGACTTCTACCGCATCAAGAAACTGGAAGAAGTCTACGATATGGGATATGAGGACTACTTCTACGGCGACGGCCTCTGTTTCATCGAATGGCCGGAGATGATGGAGGAGTTATTGCCTGAAGGAGCCACCAAAGTACAGATCGCGGAAAATCCCGACGGCACAAGAACCGTCAGTTGGTAACATTTTCCCCTCCCAAATTAGGAGGGGAAAATCTACCTAAGCGTTCTGCTCCTGGAAGTCCAGGTCAGCCTGTACGATAAAGAATACTTCTGCCGGATTGAACGAGGAGCAGAAGCCTTCTTCCTTCGCACGCTTGCAGACGTATTCTGCCACAACCTCGAGGTCGATATCCACTTCCTCTTCATCACTCTCCAAAATACCACTGGTATAGTAGTAGTCCACGATCAGGTCCATCATATAGAGGATGTCCTTGTCGCTATAGAACTTTTTGATGTCAGATGGCAGTTGTGTGCGGATATAAGCCAGTTCCCGTCTGTTCTCCTCTTCGTCCAGACGGATTTCATCATCAAAGTTTGCCATACTTACAGCAACTGTTTGATGGCTTCCTCGATCTTCGCCTTCGGCTGGGCACCCACCAGTTTGTTCACAACCTCACCACCCTTGAAGAACAGGATCGTGGGGATATTGCGGATACCAAACTCAGCAGCCACGTCCTCGTTTTCCTCTACGTCACACTTGCCTATCACGGCCTTGCCCTCGTAAGCCACAGCCAGTTCAGCGATGATGGGAGCCACCATACGGCAGGGACCGCACCAGGTTGCCCAGAAATCCACAACTAACGGCAGATCGCCACTCTTCAGACTCGATAAATTCTCGCTTGTGATTGTTACTTCCATTGTCTTAACTGTTTAAAATGAATACTATGTGATAATTGGTCTCATGCAAATACTATGCCACTCTCACCTCTCACCTCTTACCTCTCACCTCTTAATTAATCTTATAATCAAGCATATCATGGCGCTCGATATAGTCAATGAGGGTGTGACGCACGTCGACAGAACTGTTCTTGCTGTGCAACAGCACATGCTTCTCGCCCTTGGAGTCGCGCAACTGGAAGAAGAGTTTGGTCTTGCCGGGATTAGAACTGATGATCTCACTCAGGTCTGCTACGACCTGCTCATCCAACTGGTCTGCCACCATCGAGATGGTGATACGGTCCAAGGCCCGCTCCTTCACGGTCTGCAGGTACTCCACCGTCTGCACTTTCAGTCCCATGATGTCACTATGCTGGAACCTCGGTTGAATCTTCGCTGTCACATAGACAGAAGCGCCTTCGGGGAACATGCCGCTCCACCGTCCCCAGTCCTCGCCAAACATGGCCAACTCGCCAGAGCCCTCAAAATCCTCAAGCGTGATGAATCCACAGGGATTTCCGCGCTTGTCGAAACGCGTACGGACAGCCGTGACGATACCGCCTACCACCACATCAGCACGGTCTTTCAGGCCATTGGGGTCTGCCAATTCGACACACTTGGTATTGCAGAGGTTGTCGAGCACGATCTTATACTCATCCAACGGATGGGCGGAGAGATAGATACCCACCAGGTCGCGCTCCTTATTCAGGCGTTCAATGTCGCTCCAGCGCACATCACTCTGCGGGACAGGTGGCGTGGCGATCTCCACATCATCAAAGCCGCCAAAGAGTGAGTTCTGCATCTGGCTCTTCTCCGACTGATAGGTCTGCCCATAGCGTACCAGGGTATCTAGGAACATCTCACCCTTGGCATTGGTGGCGAAGAAGTCCTCGCGGCGGATGCCGAAACTGTCGAAGCCCCCGCTCAATGCCAGCGACTCGAAAGCCTTGCGGTTCACACTGGCATAGGAGACGCGCTGGGCGAAATCATAGATATCCTTATAGGGGCCGTTCTTCTCCCGTTCATCGATGATGGCTAATGCGGCAGAGTCGCCCAGGCCCTTGATGGCGGCCAGACCGAAACGGATATCGCCCGTATGGTTCACACCGAACTTCTCGTAACTCTCGTTCACATCAGGACCAAGGGTGTTGATCTTCATCTGCTTGCACTCGTCCATCAGTTTCGTGATTTCCGTGATCTGGTCGCGACGACGGCTCATGATTGCCGCCATGAACTCAGCCGGATAGTTGGCCTTGAGGTAAGCCGTCTGATAGGCTACCCAGGAATAGCAGGCAGCATGCGACTTGTTGAAGGCGTAGGAGGCGAAGGCTTCCCAGTCGCCCCATATCTTCTCAAGCACCTTCGGATCGTGACCATTCTTCACACCACCTTCGATGAACTTCGGCTTCATGGCGTCGACGATATCCTTCTTCTTCTTACCCATCGCCTTACGCAGGGCGTCGCTCTCACCACGGGTGAAGTCGGCCAGCAGTCGGGAGAGCAACATCACCTGCTCCTGATACACGGTGATACCATACGTATCCTTCAGGTATTTCTCCATCACCGGGATATCGTAGGTGATTGGTTCATCTCCATGCTTACGACGGATGAACTGGGGGATATAGCCCATAGGTCCCGGACGATAGAGGGCGTTCATGGCGATGAGATCCTCAAAGACCGTAGGCTGCAGTTCGCGCAGGTATTTCTGCATGCCCGACGACTCAAACTGGAAGGTACCAACGGTACGTCCCTGCTGATAGAGTTCGTAGGTCTTGGGGTCGTCTATGGGAATCGTATCCAGGTCGACCTCTATACCACGGGTACGCTTGATATTCTCGCACGCCTCCTTCAACTCTGAGAGCGTCTTCAGTCCGAGGAAGTCCATCTTGATGAGTCCCGTCGACTCAATCACGTGTCCGTCGTACTGTGTACAGTTCGTCTTCACGCCCTTGAAGTCAGGGTCGTCGGCAGTAGAGACGGGCACATGGTCAGAGATCGGGTCGCGGCAGATGATAAAGCCACAGGCATGGATACCCGTACCTCTCACCGTACCCTCGAGCATCTTCGCATATTTGATGGTATTCGCCAGATGGATGTCGCTGGAAGCCTCTGCCTCCTGCAACTCCGGTACATACTTAAGCGCATTGGCCAGGTTCATCTTCGTCGCCTTTCCATCAGGTCCGTCAGGCAGACGGTCGGGGATGGCCTTGCAAAGGGCGTTGGAGACAGGCAACGGCACTTTCTCGACACGGGCCACATCCTTGATGGAGTTCTTCGTGGCCATCGTGGCATAGGTGATGATATGGGCACAGTTCTCATGGCCATACTTATCCATGACCCACTTCAGCACCTTGCCCCGGCCGTCATCATCGAAGTCGGTATCGATATCAGGCAATGAGATACGGTCGGGATTGAGGAAACGCTCAAACAGCAGGTCGTATTTCAGCGGGTCGATCTTCGTGATACCCAAGCAGTAGGCCACCACACTACCAGCAGCCGATCCACGCCCGGGGCCCACCATCACACCCAGTTCGTCGCGGGCGGAGTTGATGAAGTCCTGCACAATGAGGAAGTAGCCTGGGAATCCCATCGTCTTCATGATGTGCAACTCGAACTTCACGCGCTCCATCACATCATCGGGTATCGGGTCGCCGTAACGGCGTTTCGCACCTTCGTAGGCGAGTTTTGCCAGATAGTCGGCCTCGAACTTGATACGATAGATCTTGTCATAGCCGCCCAGTTTCTTGATTTTCTTCTCTCCGTCTTCCGGGGACAACTGATTCTGGCCGTTCTCGTCGCTCGTGAACTCATCATAGAGTTGCTGCTCCGTAAACTTCTGACGCCATTGTTCCTCCGTACCAAATTCCTCAGGGATGGGGAAGAACGGCATGATGGGGTCGTTGTCGAGACCGTAAACCTCTACCTTATCCAGTATCTCCAGCGTGTTCGACAGTGCCTCCGGCACATCACCGAAGATGTCGTTCATCTCCTGGCGCGTCTTAAACCACTCCTGTTTCGAGTAGAGCATACGGGTCGGATCGTCGAGGTCCTTGCCTGTAGAGAGGCAGAGCAGATGGTCGTGGGCTTCGGCGTTCTCCTTATCCACGAAATGGGCGTCGTTGGTACAGATCAACTTGATGCCATATTCTTTTGCCAGTTCTATCAGCACCTTGTTAGCCTGCTGCTGTAGGGGGAACGTCTCACGGTTGGCGCGGATGGCAGGGTCTGTCACCTCATGGCGCTGGAGTTCCAGATAGTAGTCGTCGCCCCAGAGGCGCTGGTGCCACTCGATAGCCTCACGGGCCCCGGCGATATCTCCCTTCAGGATCTTCGCAGGCACCTCACCAGCGATACAGGCCGAGCAGACAATCAGGTCCTCATGGTATCTCTCCAGATCGGCACGGTCCGTACGGGGACGGTTATAGAAACCGTCGACCCAGGAGTTGCTGACGAGTTTGATGAGGTTCTTATAGCCGTTGGCATTCTTGGCCAGCACGATGAGGTGATAGCCGCCAAGGTCTTCCTTCTGGTCCCGCAAGTTCTTATCGCCACGACGGGCCACATACATCTCACAACCGAAGATGGGCTTGAAAGGCTCCAGGCCTTCCTTCTTGCGCTTTTTGTTCACATCGTTGCAGATGTCATGAAATTCTTTAATGCCAAACATGTCACCGTGGTCGGTGATTGCCATGCCCCGCATACCGTCGTCGACAGCCTTGTTTACAAGTTTCTTGATGCTTGACTGACCATCCAGGATCGAGTAATATGTATGTACATGCAGATGTACGAAATCTTCCATCTTTTTCTTAATATTCTGTTAGTTTTGAGGGTCAAAGATACGCCTATTTCTTGGAATAACCAAAAGAAAAACGTGAAAAGTTTGTAACTTACGTAAAAAATATGTACCTTTGCACGCAAATACAAAATAACAGCCATACCAAATGGGAAAAAGGATCAATAAACTGAAAAAGATCAGGATTCACCGCGAGGGTACACAGGAACTCTTTCTGGGTGCCATTGCCATCGTGGCCATTGCCTTCCTGCTCTTCCATTTCTTTGAGACGGTCATTCCTTTCTGGATATTTATCATCATCTTCGGCACGGCTTGGTTCCTGGCCTTGAATTTCTACCGTTGCCCCATCCGCTATTTCAACGGTGACACGTCGCGCCTCGTCGTGGCTCCGGCCGACGGACGTATCGTAGTCATCGAGGAGACGGAGGAGAACGAGTACTTCCACGACAAGCGGCTGATGATTTCCATATTCATGAGCCCGCTGAACGTCCACGCCAACTGGTTCCCCGTCGATGGCAAGGTGAAGTTTGTACACCACCAGGATGGCAACTACCACAAGGCCTGGCTGCCGAAAGCCAGCGAAGAGAACGAGCATGCCGACATCATGATTACCACCCCTGAGGGTGAGGATATCCTCGTGCGCCAGATTGCAGGAGCAATGGCGCGTCGCATCGTCACATACGCCAAGAAGGATGAAGAGTGCTATATCGACGAGCATCTGGGATTCATCAAACTCGGTTCGCGCGTCGATGTTTTCCTGCCTCTCGGCACGGAGGTGTGTTGCCGCATGGAACAGCCCACGACAGGCGACCAGACCGTGATTGCGAAACTGAAGTAGTGGTGAGAGGTGAGAGGTAAGAGGTGAGAGATATGAAGAAGCATATACCCAATACGATTACGTGTTGCAACTTGGTCTCAGGTTGCATTGCCACCTATTTCGCTTTCCAGGGCGACTACCAGTTGGCACTGCTCTTCATCGTCATAGGAGCCGTTTTTGATTTCTTCGACGGCATGGTGGCCCGCCTGCTGCATGTCTCCTCCCCCATCGGAAAGGAACTCGACTCGCTGGCCGACGACATCACCTTCGGCTTTGCCCCGTCAGCCATCATCTTCACCTATCTCTGCTCCTTCCACATCCATCTGATCATCGTGCCATTCCTCGCCTTTGTGATGGCTGCCTTCTCGGCCCTAAGGCTGGCGAAGTTCAACCTTGACGAGCGCCAGGCTCTCGGCTTTATCGGACTGCCCACACCTGCCAATGCCCTCTTCTGGGGCTCACTCATCGTCGGACTGAACGATTATATGGCGGAAGCAAATTCTTCACTCTTCACTCTTCACTCTTCACTCCCTTATCTCCTTCTGGCAGGCGTCTTCATCAGCAGTTATCTGCTCATTGCGGAGATTCCAATGTTCGCCCTGAAGTTCAAGCAGTGGGGATGGAAAGGCAATGAGATCAAGTATATCTTCATTCTTACCTGCGGACCTATCCTGTTATTATTTGGCATCACCGGAATAGCCGTGATTATTGCATGGTACGTCATTCTGTCTGTCATAACAAAACAATCCATTCAAAAGCCTGTTTAACATGATCAAACTCATCATTGGTGCCATTATCTTCGGCCTCATTGCCATCGCCGTTATCGTCATGCTCGTCATCAACTTCACATACCGTAGCATAAAGAAGTTACGCCAGGAGGCAGAGGACAACTACTACCGGAACCAGAAGCAGAAGGAACAGAAAGAGAGAAGACCTTTCGGCGACGACTACTTCAAGAGCAGTAAGGGAGGTCCGCGTCAGAGTCGCACGCAGGCCCAGTACGAGCAGCGCGAACAGGCCAGACGGGAGCAGAGGAATTCCTTCGGCGATGACTATTTCAAGAGTACGCAACAGGAACAACCCCGTCAGCAGGCTGACAAAAAAGACACTGCCCGCAAGACGACTACGAGCAGTGGCGTAACGATTATCGACGATCGCGACACGGAGGACAAGCGCAAGATCTTTGACCACTCCGACGGCGAGTACGTCGAGTTCGAGGAGGTTTAATTATCAATCAATTGTGAACCAGCGTTCCGATGGGTTCACCATCCATCACCTTCTTCAGATTCCCCACCACATCCATATTAAACACATAGATGGGCAGATTGTTGTCCTGACACATGCAGATGGCCGTCAGGTCCATCACCTTCAGTCCACGTGCCAGCACCTCCTTGTAGGTGATCTCCTCAAACTTCGTAGCCGTCGGGTCTTTCTCCGGGTCAGCGGTATAGACACCGTCCACGCGGGTACCCTTCAGCATCACGTCGGCCTCAATCTCGATACCACGCAGACTGGAGCCTGTGTCCGTCGTGAAGTACGGGGAGCCCGTACCAGCAGAGAAGATACACACATAGCCAGCCTCCATGGCCTCGATGGCCTTCCACTTCGTATAGAACTCACCAATAGGTTCCATGCGGATGGCCGTCAGCACCTTGTTCTTCACGCCCACGGCACCTAAGGCCGACGACAGCGCCAGCGAGTTGATGACCGTAGCGCACATGCCCATCTGGTCGCCCTTCACACGGTCGAAACCCTTCTGCGAGCCACTCAAGCCGCGGAAGATGTTGCCACCACCAATCACAATGCCGATCTGAACACCCATCTCAGCCACCTCCTTGATCTGCCTGGCATAGTCACCCAGACGCTCAGGGTCGATACCGTAGCCCTGCTTTCCCATCAGGCTCTCGCCCGACAACTTCAATAGAATTCTCTTAAACCTCATACACTTTCGATTTATATATTTACGATTATATCACGAACTGCACTTCCTTGAAGGCATACCGACGGCGCTGGCCAGAATCATCGAGCAACACGAGATGACCGTCATCCTCCACTTCCACAATCTCTGCCATGAACGCCCCGTCGCCGTCGGCATAGGGATGGAAGCCCTTGCGACGATAGAGCATCTGCAGATACTGAGGCCTCACGTCATGATAGAGATAGTGGTCCATACAGCGCAGGATATCGTCGAGCAGTTGCTGACGGTCCGTTTCCTGTCCCGTAATCTGCCACATAGACACAGGGTTGGGCGCCCCGCTCCTGAAAGCCTGCTGGTTCACGTTCAGCCCGATACCGATGATACTGTCTCTGATCACGTCACCCTGCAACAGGTTCTCGATCAGCATCCCGCCAATCTTCCCATTGCGCCAGTAGATGTCGTTGGGCCACTTGATGCTCAGGTCGCCGATATGCTGTCCTAAGGCCTCGCAGACAGCCAGCGACACAGCCATCGAGATATGGAACTGCTGTCGCGCCGGGATATCCTTCGGATGGATCAGCATCGAGAAGGTCAGGTTCTTCCCCCGCTCACTCTCCCACGTGTTCGTGCCGCAGCCGCGTCCTGCCGTCTGATAGTCAGCCACCACGGTAACCGCTTGCTCCCCCGAGTCAGGGGAGCCGTCCGAAGGACTGAGCGGACTGAACGTCCGTATATTCTCGCGCAGCCATCCGTTGGTGGAGTCTGTTTCGTCGATATGAATGACCTTAAATTCCATATTCGTTTGCAAAAGTACAAAAAAAGATTTATATTTGCAAACGATTATGGAAGATCAGCGGAAAAAAGACGAATTCTACATGCAGCGGGCACTCGACGAGGCGCAGGCCGCCTTCGAGGCTGGAGAGATACCCATCGGCGCCATCGTCGTGTGCAAGGACCATATCCTCTCCCGTGCCCACAACCTGACGGAGACGCTCTGCGACGTGACTGCCCATGCCGAGATGCAGGCCATCACCGCTGCTGCCAACGCCCTCGGCGGGAAGTACCTCACCGACTGCACCCTCTACGTCACCGTCGAGCCCTGCACGATGTGTGCCGGAGCCATCGGCTGGGCCCAGATACCCCGTATCGTCTACGGCACGGCCGACGAGAAGCGCGGCTTCCATACCTATGCCCCAAGGGCAATGCACCCGAAGGCCGAGGTCGTAGGCGGTGTGCTCGAAGACGAGTGCCGTCAACTCATGCAGACCTTCTTCCAGTCCAGGCGCTGACGCTCAGGGCCTCCCTAACTGATGCACCCACGCTGTATCGAGCACCTGATAGAGCGTCCGCCATTTCTCCCCATACATCACGAGCAGGAATGAAGCAGACCGGTCCGTCCGCTCCGGGTTCGGCTGTACCACCAGTTTGCGCACCCTGCCGTTCCACACGGCGGCTCTCGTTCCGCCAGCCTTTGAGGTATCCACCTCCCATCCGATCCATTCCTGAGGAATATACGAGATGAGCAGGCTATCCTTTGCCACGTTCGAGGTGAACGACATCTCGACCTCACCACCCTCAGCCGCCACGGTATAGACCTTCGGATCGAACAGGGCATATTCGTTTCGCTGCCAAACCGTCAGCAGTTGTTGCTTGCCGCCCGACTCAATAGTTACCGTGGCCATACGGCGCTCACGGGAGTGGTTTGCCTCCACCGTCCGCAGTACTATCTCGTTGCGTCCGCTCGCACCCTCCGTAGGATCCACGACGAGCCAGTCGGCGGATGAACGTGCCTTCCACGTATCACCAGCCTGGAAGTACACCTCTGCGCTATGATTCTTGGCCGACGGCATATCATCCACCGTCTCCGTCAGCAGATACACGCCACCTACCTCGTCGGCAATACAACCCACGAGCAGGAGGATGACCCCAAAAAACAGACACCATCTCGACCTTTTCATCTTTTTGCAAATCTGCCTGCAAAGGTACTATTTTTCACGCAGACCACCAAGCCAGGCCACCAACTATTTCCTGAAAACGGTCACGGTCACAGCTGTGACCATGTGACCGCAGAACCAAAAAGTGCAAAATAAGATCAAATAATTTCACCTCACACATAAACCACTGAATATTACGCAACACGCTTATATACAGATTATTGGATTCGTTACTAAAATTTCCGCTATTTGTTATATAAAGTATTTTCAACAAACTGCTTTCTTGCGCGGTCACATGGTCACAACTGTGACCGTGACCGTTTACATCAATGCCTTCCAACAGTGTAAGAGATGCTTTCTATCCCCCCATAGAAGGCATCCCTTACTGTCGTACAAGGCATCTGCATCACTCATGCAAGGCATCAGAACGACCCTTGAAAGGCATCCCTACCAACGCGCCCCCTATTTTGCCATGTCTGGATAGCAATTCAAGAAGGTAGTGACTAAGCGTCGTCAGCCACGAAATAAAAAATCCCCCGCCGCAAATGCGACAGGGGATCATATTAAGAAGTGAGTTGCGATTTACTCGTAGAATCCAGTATAGCGCTGACCAGAAACACGGAATGTGAAATTATTATCATCATCGCTAAACTTGATGTTGAATACGATACTGTCGTTGGGCATGCCATGAAGATTCTTGGCTGCTCCCTCCAGGATCTTACCGCCAGTGACAATAGCCGTACCTGTGCCATCAGCATCATAGTCCTTCTCAGGGCAAGAGAAAGTACGAGCCTGATAGTCAACATCGACCTTCATCTGGAAAGCCCAGAATTCACCATTATCGTCCAGCCACATCTGGTTGCTGCTGTTATCTGCAGTGTTGTAGGTCATGATTGTAATCGTACCCAGTCCATAGGGATCCTCGTAGAGAACGCTTCCGCTCTCATCAACGACATCGACCTGTACATCCCAACGACCAGCCATCTTCTGGACATTGGTTCCACCCGGCTCCTCACTCGTCTCAGTGGAGCAACCGGCAAAGCCGAACGAAAGGGCGATGGCCATGAATGCAAATGAAATATATTTTTTCATACTCTTCAAATTAGTTTAAATTTAATATCACGTTAAAGTCCATGCCGGCATAAGTCAGACAGTAAGAGATTGTGTTGGTGGCAGGATCAAACACACCATTTGCGAAGTCGTCGTAGGCATCGCCCCATCCCGGGACGCCGCCGCCACCAACCATCTCGACCGTGTTGTCGGCATTCACCTGCAGATAGCCATTCATGGCGTAGCGCGAACCGTAGCCGGCGCGTTGCTCATAGTAGCCGCCCATCAGGTCCTCTACCCAGTACAGACCATTGCCGTCGGTAAGCATCTCGATGTTGAAGCCCGACCAGGCCACCTGAGCCTTGGGAGAGCCGTCACCATTATAGGTCTGGCGGTAAGAGCCGTCGGCAACGGTGCCTACCAGCGGAGATCCGACATATACATAGCGGTAAGCCTCAGAAGAGAATCCATCTTCATTGGTAGCCCTGTAAGATACGATGTAGGGGCCGATGTTCTTCGTGTCCACAGGGTTAGTGGTCTGCACCTTGCTTGTCACGTCCTGACCGCCAGCCTCGGCAGTACATCCTTCATCGGTATAAGTGGAATTTGCATCCACGTAGACGACTTCGTCTCCATTGACAGTCAACAAGATATAGTTGGTAACTCTGGTATCTGTGAGCTGATCATTGTCATCATTGCACGAAGTAAAGCCAAAGGCTGTCGCGCAAAACATTAGTCCATATAAAAATATCTTCTTCATACTGTTCCTATTATTATTTATTTCACATCCCAGAACACCTTGTCAGTAATCTGACGGGCCGGCGTAGGAGTATTCACATTGTACTTACGAGAGTCGCTTGAGTAAGGAATACTCATGGCGATATTGTCATCACCCTTCTTGTTCACAGCAGGACGGATCAGGTCGCCAGGAGTATATACCACCGGGTTGGCCTGGATCTGGGCAGCCGTGGCGTAGGAAAGGGCTGGGACGTCAGTACGACGGATCTCAGACCATGCCTCCATGTGGTCGTGCATGAACAGGGCAGTCCACTTCTGCATGTAGATGAGGTTCAGTTTCTCAGTCTCAGAGCCCGTCCAGGCACCAGAGGCGGCCAGGAAATCGTCTGCGCCGTCAATACCGCGAAGGGCAAAGTCATTGGCGACACCTGCCTCGTAGGCAGCCTGGGCAGCAGCATCGTCGTTGTTGAAGCGCAGTTCTACCTCAGCGATCAGGAACTGGAGTTCACTCTGGGTGAACAGGTAGATAGGCATGTCGTGAGTGATGCTGTAGTCGATGGTGCTTACATCCTTGTTCTTATATGAAGTGCCTACGATCTCAGGATTCTGCTTAGAACCAGGGAACTGGCCGACATAGGTATTGTCGCTGGCCCTGGGAAGGATGATGTAAGAGAGGCGGGGATCGCTCATATTCTGCATGTAACTGACGATAGGATAGGCAGCGCAGTGGTTCTGGGTCAGACGGAACACAGACTGGTACCAGGGATTGTACTGGCCCTCCAGATCAGAGAACACATCCCACTTCACATCCCCACTGAAGAACTCGTCTGCAGATACAAGGGCGATAGCCTTAGGTGTGTACTCAACCTGTCCGGCGTCAATCAGACGGAGATACATACGCAGACGCAGAGCGTTGGCATAGCCTCTCCACTGTGCAAGGTTCTTGTTAAGCAGGGGATCCGTCATGCTCATGGCTTCTCCTGTGAGAGCAGCCTCAGCAGCATCAAGTTCGGCCAGGACACCCTCGTAGACCGTCTTACCGTCATCATACGAAGGTGATGAATTGCTGGCAGCCTTCAGAGCCTCTGTATAAGGAGTCTCACTGGTATTATCGACCAGCAGTTGGAAGGCCTGTGTACGCATGACCTGGCATGCAAAGAGGTTGGAAGTGTTCGTGGTCTTGGCCTTGATTTCCTCGATATCCATCAAAGCACCGGCATAGAGGTTACGATAGCAGCGGTTGAACAGGTCTTTCGACTCATCAATGTTCAGTTCTGCAATGTCATTATACTGGTTAGCCTCAGGCATCTGGTCAAAATACTGGGCAAAGAAACCACCGTAGTTGAACATCATATCACCAGAAGCGTCAGCGATGGCACTGATGACTGACGGGAACTGGAGTTCCGGAGTAATCTCGCTGCCAGAAGGATAGTTCGGGTCCTGGTTGATGTCCAGATCACAACTGGACAGCAGCATCAATCCCGCAGCGGCTAAAATATTTATCTTTTTCATACTGTTGTTTCCTTTCTTTTAGAATTTAACGTTGACGTTGAAACCAAACTTACGAGAACTCGGGTTCGAACTGTACTCACCGAAATTACCCTCAAGGTCATTACCGAATGAAGAGCCCTCAGGATCGATGAACGTATTGCTTGCCGGAGTCCACATCAGCAGGTTGTTTCCGAATACAGAGAGGCGTACGCCGGTCAGCGGAGTCTTAGCCAGCCACTTGGCGGGAACGTTCCATCCGAACACAACCTGACGCAGTTTGACGTATGACTTGCTAATCAGAGAACCAGAACCCATGGCCATGGCACCGTTGTCCCAGTAGTTGTAGAGAGTCGTGCCATAGAGGGGGATGTTGTTCTCAGAGTAAGTACCGTCACCATTGTCGATGACAGAGTTGGGCACAACGAACGGGTTACGGTCGTTGTAGGCTGTCTGCATAGCATTACCCGTGAAGTAGGTGATATCATGTGTACGAGAGAACATCAGACCACCCTGACGGATATCGAAGTCGAATGACAGCGAGAAGTCCTTATATCTCAGAGAGTTACCGATACCCATCATGTAGTCGTAGTTGATGGTACCAATCTTAACCATCTCGTCTGTATTCTGAGGCAGACCGTTCTTGTCAACGATGATCTGACCGGCTTCGTTTGTCTTGGCGACGTATGCCTCGAAGACACCCATCTCCTCACCCTCGATGGCGTAGAGACCTGTACCGCCGCTGAAGCCATAGATAGAGGCACGGCCGTTCATCTCCTCAGGCAACTTCATCACCTTGTTGTTGTTCTTGGTGTAGTTCCAAGTCAGGCTCCACTCGAAGTCCTTCGTGCGGACGGGCACCACTGTAACGAGCAACTCAACACCACGGTTGCGGATCTTACCAAGGTTCACGTTCTGGGCTGTATAGCCTGAAGCGGCATCGGTGCTCAACTGAGTGATCTGTTTGTCTGAATTACGATTATAATATGTAGCATCGATAGAGATGCGGTTCTGCAGGAATGCCAACTGGATACCGATTTCAGTCTCAGTCGTCATCTCAGGGCTGAGGTCCATACTACCAAGCACATTACCTACGGTGTATGCGTTAGTACCAGTCTTTGCAAACGGGAACTTACTGTCAGCCCAACCTGATGAGTTGAAGTTACCCTGTGTATAATAGGGGTCAGTCATATAGACATCAGCATCGTTACCAGTCTTACCCCAGGCAAAGCGGAGTTTACCGAATGAGAGCCAAGGTGTCTTCTCCTTCAGCATCTCAGAGAAGATGTAACTGACTGTCACACCAGGATAGAAGAACGAACGATTCTCCTTTGGCAGCGTAGATGACCAGTCATTACGTCCTGTCAGTGTCAGGTAGAGCATGCTCTTATAAGCGACTTCAGCCTGAGCATAAATACCATAGTAGCGACGTTTCCACTGATACTCCCTAGTTGTAGGAATCTCGGCAGAGTTCGAGACATTGAAGTAGGTAGGAACCGTCAGGTTCGTTACTTTGGAATCCAGATATGAAAGTCTGCGCTCGTTACCGTTGAAACCAGCAACAGCATTGACATTGAAGTCGTTGAAAGCCTTGTCAAATGTCAGCATGATATCGTGGTTGATCTCACGACGACGGGTCGTACGTCTTGAAGTGCTACCAGTCTGGCTGCTCAGTTCTGAATCCCAGTTAGGAGTATCAGGGAACAATACAGAATAGTTGGGCACACCCATGTGGTGATGGGCTGTAGAGGTATCGAAGCCGAGACGGTAAGACAACTTAAACCACTTCAGGAAGTCGTAGTCCACCTGGAACTTGCCATAGAAGCGCTCGCTCTCGTTCTCATTCAGGTGATTGTTGAGAATGTAGTACGGGTTCATCACGCTATACGGTGTATAGTAGTAACCTGGCGTATTGAACGGATTGCTCAGATCTTTCAGTTCGGCGATAGAGATATCACGCGGAGTCTGCATGATAGCATTATACATATTCTCGAAGCCCTGACCAGTCTGGACGAAGTTGTTCTTCTGATAAGCGTAGTTCACCGAAGAACTGAATGTCAAGTTGTTGATCTTATGAGAACCACGGGCAGAGAAGGTGTACTTTCTGTAACTGTCGGCGTTAGTCGGAATGATACCGTCATCCTTCAGTTGAGAGAAAGATACGAAGTAGTCGCTCTTTTCGGTAGCGCCATTGAACGACACACTGTTCGAATAGCGGAAGCCAGTGTCGAAGAAGTCCTTCATGTTGTTCTTAATCGGCAGATAAGACTTGATCTGCTGAGAGTTATTGTATACAGTACCATACTTCAAGGTAGAGCCATCGAAGCGGGGACCCCAAGAACCGTTCTCGTCGTCAGTCTTGTCACCGTTCCAACCCATACCGAAGTCGTTCTGCATCTGCGGCAGACGCATCACCTGCTCCCACTGCAGACCACCGTTATATTCGATACCGAAACCTTTAGCCTGCTTCTTACCACTCTTAGTAGTGATCAAGATAACACCATTGGCGGCACGGCTACCATAAAGAGCGGTAGCAGCAGCACCTTTCAGGATGGTCATGCTCTCCACGTCGTCAGGGTTCACAGCGTTAGCACCGTTACCGAAGTCATAACCGCTGTTCAGACCATCGCCGCTGTAAACTGCAGAGTTGTTCATGGGTACACCATCAACAACATAGAGCGGCTGGTTGGCTCCGCTCAGAGAACTGATACCACGGATGATAACCGAATTAGACGAACCCGGGTCGCCAGCAGCAGAGGTAATCTGCACACCAGCCACCTTACCCTGGAGGCTCGACATCACGTCTGCAGTACGTGCTGCAGCAATCTCGTCGCCGTCAACGGCTGTAGCCGAATAACCCAGTGCCTTTGCAGAGCGTTTGATACCCATGGCGGTCACAACCACCTCGTCGAGGGCTGTGGCATCGCTCTTCAAGAATACACGCATGCCGTTCTTGGCCGTCATCGTCTTAGACTCATAGCCGAGATAAGAAACCGTGATCTGGTTCTTGCCCTCAGGCAGAGTCAGCGAGAAGCGACCATTTACGTCTGTCAACATACCAGTACTTGTTCCTTCTACCTTGACGGCAGCGCCGATGATGGGCTGACCGTCTTCCTGTGAGAAGACTGTACCGGACACCTTTGTCTGTGCCAGCGCACTACCTGCGAAAAGGAAGAGGCTGATCATAAACATTGTTAGTCTTTGTTTCATAAATTCTCTCTCTTTGGTTATTAAATATTATTATATAATGTGTAATTAGTTGGCTTTATCGAGCGTTTCCGCCCAAATCAGTTTGCAAAAATAGTGCATATATTTCTAAAATACGAATAAAATTATAAAAAAGATACACTTCCCTTGTATTTTTTAACATTTCATTAAACAACCATTGATTTAAGTCAACATAGAAACGGATAAAACAACGAGGTCTTCAGACTTAAAATAGTAACGTTGGCGTCAGGTCGTGAAATGGATGTCAGGACACCGTTCCTTCCTTATATATTAATAAGGTGTAACATCAAACAACAAAAAAATCCCTGCCGAACAGCAGGGATCCCTTATCATATCTATTCACACTTATTTCACCTGGACGACAAGGTACTTACTGGTGGACCAGAAACGCTCCGGATCGGTAATACGGAGCACATACTGCTTCTTGGCATCGCGCTGAAGCGTGTAACTGCCAGCAGGATGATTGGTCAGGATATCCGCAGAAGAACTGTAGAGTTTGATCTCCTTATCGATACGGATATCAATCTTGGTAAAGTACTCCTTATTGAAGTTAGACTGCAGCACCTCACCCTTGTCAAGGATGTTCTGCTCCTTCAGTTCCTTCTTCGTTCCGAAGACGAACCAGGCAGAGTGGATTGTCTTGTCCTGCGTAGAGATGGTCTCAGCCTTCTGGGTATTCTCCTCCTTCAGGGAGGTGACGTTCTGGTTGAGGTCTGCTACCTGCTCGTCGAGTTCGGCGATGTGGATATCCTTCTTGTCGAGTTCCTCACGCAGAGCCTGCAACTGCTGGTCTTTCTGATTCATCTGCTCCGTCAGGTTGTCGATGATCTTCTTCAACTGTTCGCCCTTGACACTACTCTCACGCACCTGCTGCTTCAGTTTGTTGATGAGTTCCTTGTTCTGCTTCATGGCAGACTGGATGAACTGCATGTTCTCCTTAATGCGCACCTTAGTATTAGTTCCCTCACCCTCTTTGGCGAGCGTCACACGGTTCTGAGCCTCGGTAATCTCACGGAAACCTTCCTCGATGTCACTCAGAGTGGTCATCATGTCGTTGATCTCATTGTCTTTCTGAGCAATGATCTGTTCCAGAGAGTCACGCTGCACGAGTGCGGCCTGCTCTGCTTTCTTAACTCCTTCGTTGCAACTTGCAACCATCAGCCCACCAAGGGCTAAAATCACTAGTTTTTTCATCTGATTTGAAATTTGGATTTATAATTTAAATATGATTACTATTCATACTACAGTTACCTTTTCACTCTTTCCCGCAAGCACGATGACGATCTCGCCCTTGGGTTCCTTCTCTGTAAAGTGGGCAATCACTTCCTTCAGCGAACCGCGGACGCTCTCCTCATGCACCTTGGAGATCTCACGGCAGACGCTTACCTGACGATCAGCACCATAAACCTCTGCAAACTGCCGAAGTGTCTTCACCAGCCGATAGGGCGACTCGTAGAAGATCATCGTGCGTGTCTCGGACGAGAGTTCTTCCAGTCGCGTCTTTCGACCCTTTTTCTGTGGGAGGAATCCCTCGAACACAAAACGGTCACAGGGCAGTCCACTCGACACCAAGGCCGGCACGAAGGCCGTCGCTCCCGGCAGGCACTGCACCTCTACCCCCGCCCTCACAGCCTCACGGACAAGGAAGAAGCCTGGGTCGCTGATGCCTGGCGTACCAGCATCGCTGATCAGCGCCACGTTCTCACCAGCCAGCAGACGACTGACCACAGTAGCACTCGTACCATGCTCGTTAAACTTATGATGCGACATAAGAGAGTTACGGATATCGAAATGTTTTAGGAGGATGCCCGACGTCCGGGTATCTTCGGCAAGGATAAGGTCGACCTCTTTCAGCAGGCGGACGGCACGTAGTGTCATATCCTCCAAATTGCCTACTGGCGTTGGAACAATATACAATATGCCCATTTCGGGGGACAAATTTAGCGTAAATATTCATAATAGACAAAAAAAGCGGCAAAATCTTTGCAAATTTTAAAACGTTTTGGTAATTTTGCAGTCATGATAACCGAAAACATAACAGGAGAGGCTCATCGCCCAGGAAGAATCGAGGTCATATGCGGTTCGATGTTCTCAGGTAAGACCGAGGAACTGATCCGACGCTTACGCCGGGCCCAGTTCGCTCGTCAGAAGGTGGAGATATTCAAGCCCGCCATCGACGTCAGGTACTCCGAGGAAGACGTTGTCAGCCACGACCAGAAACATATCATATCCACTCCCATCGACTCGTCGGCGAGTATTCTCTTGCTCGCCTCCGACTGTGATGTGGTGGGTATTGACGAAGCCCAGTTCTTCGATATGGGGCTTGTGGATGTGTGCAACGAACTGGCCAATCGTGGTATCCGTGTCATCATCGCCGGACTGGACATGGACTTCAAGGGCATCCCTTTCGGTCCGATGCCATCCTTGTGTGCCATCGCCGACGACGTAACGAAGGTACATGCCATCTGCGTCAAGTGTGGTAACCTAGCCTATGTCAGTCACCGCACCGTAGAAGGATTACAGCGGGTGCTGCTAGGTGAGACGACAGAGTACGAGCCACTCTGCAGAGAGTGCTATCAAAAGGCTCTGCGAGAGGAAAAAACGAGGCAAAAAGCATCATTAGAGTAAAAATCCTCCGAATAAATTTGGCGGATTCAAAAAATATGCCTACCTTTGCAGCCGCTTTCGTAAAGGAAGCATCGAAAGGTTGATCCGTTAGCTCAGTCGGTAGAGCACAACACTTTTAATGTTGGGGTCTTGGGTTCGAGCCCCAAACGGATCACCAAGAACAATCCGCAAGAAACTGATTATCAGTCGCTTGCGGATTTTCTTATTTCACGATTACACCACAATTGCACCACTATGCATTAACAACAAGCCTTTATAAATTGCTCTATACGCAACGAATTGCCCTATAAACGACGAAATAGTTTCTCTTTTCTATAAGTACTTCTGAAAGAACAGCAACACCCGCTGCTGGGAACGAAGGCCACAACTGTGGGGCATCTCCCATAGTTCCGTCTCGATCCTGTCACCCACACCCTGACTATCCCAGACTTCATGCATGGTCTGAAAGGCCTTCTTCACGCCAGCCACGGGAAAGAGTTTGTCCTGAGAGCCGTTGATAAAGAGCATCGGCTTGGGGCAAGCGATGCTGGCGACATGAGGATAGTCGAGCCAACGGCGCAAGCCGGGCAGGCAATTGGCGAAGCCGCCATTCTCCGTACGACTGTAACGGAAGGAGAGTTGTTCGTCGGTAGTCACCATCCAGCAGACGGCCGCCCCGGCCTTGATATGATCGGAGAGCGCTGAGAGCATCCAGGCACGATAGGCCCCCATCGACCAGCCTGTGCAGCCGATACGCAGAGAGTCTACCTCTGGCAGCGAGGCGAGATAGTCGGTGGCGCGGATATCGTCGAAGGTCATATAGGCGGAGAGGTCGATGCCGTACATCATCATATTGCCGGCAATCATATCGTATCGATCACGGCGAGGTCCCTCCTTCTGTCCCCGTTCTCCCCACATCGGGGCATCAGAAGAAAAGACCACATAGCCATGCTGGGCCAGATAATCGCCGAAATACTGACCTTCGTAGTTCTTCACCCACTCTTCGGCGTCCTTGACGACAACAGAGTCTTCACAGGCCAGCGGACGGATGACCTTCTCCTTGCCGATAAAGAGATGGGCACCATGGTCGTGGAGAACATTCACGGCAGGGAAAGGCCCTTTGCCATCGGGAATCAGGAGATAGGCGGGAACGGTATAGTACCGCGACAGGCGGATTTCGAGTTTACGGGCCTTATAGCCGTTGCGCTGCTCTTCGTAGAGCACCTTCACATCGTAGCCGTTAGCAGGTGCAGGCGGCGGGGCGAGCATACAGTCGAACACTTTGTCGCGGGCTTTCTGTTTCCAGGCATCGAAGTCTCGGATATCGCTATTTCCCCAAGCCAAGGGATAGGTCAGGTCAGCGATCAAGGAGTCGGCATAGACGGGCAGATTGCGCATAAACTCATAGTTCTCCCGTCCCTGCGCCAAAACGCCCACGACAGAGAGAATCAGCAGAAAAGTGAGGCTGTATCTGATCTTAATCATATCCTGATTGTTTTGCTTATTACTGTTCTGTGAGTTTGGGTTTCAGTTCGTCAGGCGATGCCTTGGTGTACATGCTGACCTGAGGACCGTCTTTCGTGAAGAAGTCCGACACCGTCTTGGGATCGAGGGTTAGCGCAGGCTTAAAGTCATCGCTCATCATATAGTCGAGGATGGCATAACGCATCTGACGGGCCGCCACCCGATAGTCGAGGTCGCTGTCGATATCCATCGTCGTCATGAGGAGTCTGCCTTTCAACACGTTAGCCTCTATCAGCATGCCCAACTTACGGCTGACATGCCACGTGTCTATTGGCTGGATGGGCGGCTGATAGTCGGCAGGCAGTTCCATGAGGTTCATCACCTGGGCACGGTTCAGCAATTCCCACCAGTTCAGGTTACTCCAGTCATCCGTAGGAAAGCCATGCCTGAACAAAGGATGCGTTGTGTCGATATAGGCCCCAGTAGTATGAGGAGGCCGCATCTTAAACCACGACGTGTTCCAGAACACAGGAAGATAGTGCTGCACGACGTCGCTACCCAGTCTCACCTTGCCCGCTGCCGCCAATAGCACCTTGCCGCCATTCTTCAGTACGGCCAGCGCATGGGCGTCGAGGGTATCGGTGACATGAATGTCGCCCTCAGAGGAAGCAGGCGTGGGAGGATAGACCCAGAAGTCCCAGTGGTTCGTTACCGTCTTACCGATCCTGACGGTCAGCGTGAGTTTACAGGGGCTGCTAATGCTGTCGAGGGGATAGACGACGGTACCCACCTCCCAGTTCTTGCCTACCGGGATGCTATCGGAGGAGAGAGCCCCACCCGTGATGACCCGCTCGCCCTCGGTGATAAAGTAATTCTTCCGAATGGGCGATATCTGGCCATAGAGGGCATTATAGACCTCAACGGGCACCCGCAGGGTGTCGGCAGTGGTATAGACGAACTTGGGGAATCGCGCCAGAGGCACCAGAGGCGAGCAGAACTCACGCCAATCCCTGCCACTGACATAGCCTTTCTCCCGCCAATGCACATTCAACGGCCCGACTATCGCCGTTCCCTGTCCGCTGTAGTCATTGAGCGACAGGAGTTGGAAACCCGCATAGTCCTTCGTCCGCAGATTACGCTCTATCTCATACTTATAGCAAAGTGTCTGCAGATGTCCACTGGCCATCAGGAATTTCTCCGCCTGCTGCTCCATGCCGTTCTCCCGAAGCAGGTCGCGGAAGATCTCGAAGTTACGGGGCTTATACACACCCACATACTCCGGCATCTCACGAAAATCGGGGAAAGCGCACCACTGCCCCTGCTCGTGAGCCACGACAGGACTATTGTTAGCGATCGTGTCCTTATAGTTCCTAGGGAACTCCATCAGGCTATAGTAGTCGTCGTCAGCATGAGGCGCCCGCTGATCCCAGTCGAGTCCTCGCGCTCCAGCCTTCACATGATACTCCGACCCATCATCCCAGGCCCAGCCGCCACCTACAGAAGCCCCGCAATAGAGCCTCGACGGATCGTAACGTTTCATGGCCTTCACCCAGTCGTTGCAGTAGGCCACCCAGTCGCCGGCAGGCTCATTACCCGAAGCCATCATCACAAACGAGGGGTGATGGCCGTAGGTGTCCACAATGCGCCTCGACTCCTCCAGCAGATACTGGTCGATCTTCTGTCCATTGCGGAGTTTCACCCCATGATTAGGCCATGTTGGCCCCTCGGGTTGCAGATAGACACCCATCTTGTCGGCAGCGGCAAAAGCGGCCTCCGGCGGACAGTAGGAATGGAAGCGCATGTGGTTCAGTCCATACTCCTTCATCTTCGTAAAGACCGAGACCCATGACGCCTCGTCAGTAGGCGGATAGCCCGTCTCCGGGAAACAGCAGTTCTCCACCGTACCCCTCAGCAGTAGAGGACGGCCATTGATATACAGTTGCCTGCCCTCTGCCCGTATCTGGCGGATGCCGAAGATGGTCTCGTAATAGTCTGTGCTGATGCTGATTCCGATCTGATACAGTTGAGGGTCGAACTCATCCCATAGGGCGAAAGACTTTTCGATGGGTATGAGCAGATCCATCGTCCTGCTTTTAACATCCTCTGTGGCAATGAATGAGAGTTCCTCGTCTTTCCCTAACGATGAGATGATGACCGTCAGATCCTCATTGTAAAACATAGGATCATGTTCGCAGTCCAACTCCACCAAGACCCGCAGATATCCGTCCTTAGGCTCAGGATAGATCCTGACCTTCCTGATATTCATCAGCGGCGACTGGGCACGGAGTTCCATCTTTCCGATGATGCCGTTCCAGTTGCCCTGCGTCTGGTCCGTCACGCTGTGCGAGTCCTGGCCCACACAGACATTCTCGATGCCATTGTACACACAGACGGCAATCGTGTTCCGCTTTCCAGGCAGGAGATATTTCGTCACGTCGTACTCATGGGGCGTGGACAGGGACATCTGATGCCCCACCCTCTGGCCATTGATGAAGACGGTGGTCTCGATATGAGCACGCTCCAGGAAGAGCGTCACGCGCTGCCGCTTCCAATCCTGGGGGATGTAGACCGTACGGCGATACCAGGCATTGCCGACGAAGTGCTTCTCAGGCGTCAGGAAGAAGGGGAACTTGATGTTGCCCTCCCTACGATACTGTTCCATCCACGGGTTGAAGTAGTACGAAGAGTCGTAGGTCGAACCCGTCCAGCGGGTATCGGCCGTCACAGGGTCACCCTTCCCGTTGGTCAGCAGCGAGCCTGGCAGCATCACATAGTCGTCGTAATGCGTCGAGTCGTTGAGGGACAAGTCCCACGAACCCTCCAAACTGATCACCTCCTGCGCCAGAGCGCCAGTAACCAGCGGTTGAGCAGCAAACAGAGTCAGGAGACAGAAGTCACGCAGTTTTCTCATTGGATGATGTTCTTTAGCCTCTGCAAAGGTAACAATAATCCTTCAAACCACAAAACAAATACTGAAATAAAAGATGGTTCGCCCTCTATCTTTTTCAGAATCAGGAGAGATGAGCACAACAAAATCAAGGCATATTAAAAAAGATCCATCCCCGCCGTCGTGGCGAGGATGAATCCTAAGAATGTAGCGGGAGCCGGGATTGAACCGGCGACCTCATGATTATGAATCAAAATCGAAAGTTTAAGAAAATATAAAAATCTTCAATTTATTTGCTGATTTTCAGATATTTATGTAATTTTGCATCAAATTTCTAAATCGGATTAAAACGGGTTAAAATGGGCTAAAATGGGCTTAATTCAGGAGTAAACTTTCCCAAAACTTTCCCTAAAAAGTCCCATAAATAGGCACTTTCAGAAGACAGACTTTCCCGAAAATGCGATTTTAGCTTAAAATGACATCAAAATTGGTTCATAAATAGATAGAAAATATGGCAAAATCTACGCTATCAGCAAAGATAAGTAACTGTACAATCTCACTCGGTTTAGACAAGCGACACCCTAAAGGTAATCTATGCCCTGTCTGTATCAGGTATAGTTTCAACGGGAACTTCATGTACCACCCTATTGGCGACCAGTGCTCTGAAAAAGAGTTCCTACAAATCATGGAAACCGAAATCACACGTGGCAGATCATCGGATTCAAAGAAGTCTTATGCAAACATTAAGAAGAAATGGGAAGAATCTTTCAATATATATAGAGAACGTCTCGAAAGACTTGCTGCGACATCATTCTTATCGCCAGAAACTGTCCGTATCAGCCTAACAGGGAAAAGTACGACACTAAGTTTTCTATCCGTATGGCAGGAAATCATCAGTGAGAGAAAAGCCGGAACTGCTGCCAGTTATGAGGGAGCCATGAAATCTTTCGTAAAGTGTACCAATTTTAGCGAAGCCGACGGGTTCTTGATAACGAAAGACACAATCCACAAGTGGGTACAAGCTATGACTGATGAAAACAAAACGAAAGCCACTATCGGCATATATCTTAGGAGTTGCCGGGTTGTTGTGAAAGAGTGTATTTCGCGCGGACTTATCTCACAAGTTGACTATCCGTTCTCTGACCGCGACGCAGACAAAGTGTCAATACCAAAGGGGAAAAGTAGAAGACAAGAGTGCCTAAGTGTCGAACAGATGACCGAACTGTACCAAATCTTTGCTAAAAAAGATTATCCTGAGAGTTGGGGCGAAGAATACAACAAGGGACTGCACATATCTTTGGGACTATTTCTGTTTCAGTATTTGGGCAATGGAATGAATATGGCAGATGTAGCCAGGCTCACCTACAATACCCACTATACACAGAGCAAAGAGAAATCCCTTTTATTCAACCGAACAAAGACCAAAGACAGAACAGACGATGACAGTGAAGTAATCGTACCAGTCATTCCGGCCCTCAAAAAGATTATTGACGAAATAGCCGAACCGTACGAGAAAGATGTACGTTTGTTCCCTTTCATTCTCAAAGAAGCGAAAACAGAGGCTGACTGCAGGGTACGTGTTGCCCAAGAGAATCAGAATATCAGAAAGCGAATGGCCAAGTTAGCCAAGCATCTTGGATGGAAGGTAACCCCCTCCCCTACATGGTGCCGCCACTCATTTGCAACGAATCTAGCCCATCAAGGGGTACCTATGCAATACATTAGTGACGCTATGGGACACAGAGTTGGAAAGTCGGTGACAATGTCATATATAAATATGTACCCGCACGAGAAACAAATGGAATACAACAGCTTGCTACTTAACCTGCCATCCAGCAAGAAACAGAAGAGTGATCTTGAAAGTATCATAAAGAGTTTATCGGAGAAAGACAAAATGAAACTATTGAAAATGATTTTAAACGAATCATAAAGTACGCGATAAGTGTTAATATTTCATGTTTTACATCCCTATAGGGCTTTATCACATTAATTATTTGTAATTTTGCACTCGAAATGATGACAATTGAAGAGATAAGGACAGGTAAGGAAGGTCAAACATTTGACCTGAAGAGCATACAGATCGATCCGAAAGCATTGGCAATTCCCATCGTAGCAATGGCCAATGCCGATGGTGGCATGCTGGCAATTGGTATTTCTGACAAGACAAGAAAGATAGAAGGTGTGAACCAACATACTGCTAAGTTGAATGAACTGCTTCGTGTGCCGTTTGACTTTTGCAATCCCTCTATTCCGGTAGCATGTCGCTATATGGATTGTACTGACGATGACGGCAATCCCAATCGTATTCTGCTGATGGATATTCCCGCCAGTCAGTTCCTGCATACAAATCAGGCAGACGAAGCCTATATCCGTGTGGGCGACAAGAGCCGTAAACTGACATTCGAAGAGCGCATGCAACTGATGTACGACAAAGGTGAACGTTCCTACGAAGATACGGCAGTATATGGTGCAACCATTGATGACATCGATATGGATGCCGTTGCCGAATATGCCAAGCTGGTAGGTTACGGGAAGTCACCGCTTGAATACCTGCGAGAGAACAACGGCTTTGTCACGACCAACAAGAAGGGTGAGGAAGATGTCAGCGTTGCTTGTATCCTGCTCTTCGGCAAGAACCCTCAGAAGTTCTTCCCTCGTAGTCGTACCCGCTTCATTCGTTACGAAGGTGTTGACGAGAAAGTTGGTGCAGAGATGAACGTCATCAAGGATGTCATTTTCGAGGGAACCATCCTGAACCAAGTCAGGAAAACTATAGAGTTCATCGAGACCCAGGTACGTGAGCACACCTTCTTGGGACAGCACGGACAATTTGTAACCCGTCGTGACTATCCAGAATTCGTCATACAAGAGATGGTGGTTAATGCCTGTTGCCACAGAGCCCACAATATCAAGGGAACTGAGATACAGATCAAGATGTTCGATGACCGATTGGTATTTGAATCGCCTGGCAAATTGCCAGGACAGGTGAAGCCCAGCAACATCCGCACCACCCACTTCTCACGCAATCCGAAGATCGCTGCATTCCTGAAAGCCTATCACTACGTGAAGGAATTTGGCGAGGGTATGGATCGTATCTGTCGAGAGCAGGAAGCCAATGGTGCCCAAGCTCCATCTTTCCGAACAGATGACTTCATCCTGAAGATTACAGTACCAAAGGTGAATGAAAAGGTGAATGAAAATGGGGGTAAGGTGACAGAAAAGGTGAATGAAAATGACGAAAAGGTTATTGTAAAGGTGAATGAAAAACGTCAACAGTTGATAGAAAAGCAGATAAAAAAGGCTAAAGCAAATGGCGACAAGTTGACAGAAAACCGCATAACCATATTAGAATTAATGATAGATAATCCATATGTATCTGTGGTAGAAATAGCAAAAACAATAGGAATTAGTGTCAATTCTATCATGCGTAATATAGACTATCTGCGTGGAAAGTACCTCCGCCGTGTTGGCCCAGACAAAGGTGGTTTTTGGGAGATAATTGAATAATGGTTATGGAAGGAAACAAGATTCTCGATACAGCATCTGGGCTACATACTGTCAACGAGCTACTAAATAAATATGTTCGAGAGCAGGCTCTTAGTCATGAAGAGAAACGTGACTTGTGGCTCTTTTACAAGGAGTTTAAAGACACGAACACACTCATTGACTTTGCTGAAACAGTTGCACATGAGAATATCGACACACTTCATGCTGATTCCAACGAACTCCTTGGAGAAGCAGAAGCATGTATTGAGATTTTTGAAAAGTCCGCTACAGGATTATCCGACTTCGAATCTAAAACAGCATCTGAATGGTTTATAAAGCCATTTAAGGAAGCATACCAAATAGAATCAGGAAAAGCAAATGTCCTTTGGAAAAAATACACAAGTCTATCTAATCACCTGGATTGCATGTTCTATGAGGGCTATACCCAAGAAGAAATAGACAAAGTTGAAAAAGAGTGTGATGACACGCTTAAAGAATATAACAAGCAGAAAGCTCTATATGAACAACTATATGAGCAATATCGAGAAGAACTGAAGAAATACTCTGGTCTGGCATACTTTGACATTTCTTTGCTGAACATATTATCAACCAAATTGGTTGCAATCTGCCGAAGTATTCTACATGACATAACCAGAATAAAGCAGGAGGGCGGTATATGAATGATAGACTATTGGAAGAAACCGCCAAACTCATCGACATTGTTGATACGCCTCTATGTTCGTTTGT